>Ga0255048_10000015_pt1 | contig 110005 bp, 134 predicted proteins | sample JV7_2_2_MG_FD_183619 | JGI IMG/M metagenome (GOLD analysis project Ga0255048, IMG submission 183619) | Seawater microbial communities from Jervis Inlet, British Columbia, Canada - JV7_2_2 | ecosystem: Environmental > Aquatic > Marine > Inlet | place: Canada: British Columbia | collected... | reverse complement strand
GATAGAAGGTTGGATACTTAAAAATGATAAGGATGTTGATGTCTCTGAATGGAGCATGGAACAGCTTATGAATAGTATGGTTGAATATACTGTTAAATCTACATTACTAGACGTATTACATGATGGACTACATAAACCCAAGACAGTGTCAGACTCCCCATTAATAAAGAATGATCTACAAGAAGCTCATTCAGAAGTAATACATATTAGTAATCAGTCACCCCCATCAATTAATATATCATCAAATGAGACTATGGATGTTTCTATTAGTTCTGGTGAAGAGGGGACGTTTAACGGTATATGACTATGACATCAAATAGAAATCTAGTAACACAGTTACGAAAAGACAATCCGGATATGACCTTAAAAACTATAGGAGAAAAAGTAGGTCTATCTAAAGAGCGTATTAGGCAAATCCTGGTATCTGAGAATCTATCTACTAGATCAGCTACAGAGGTAGAGCGTCGAGCATTTAAACCACTTCCACGATGTGAGACCTGCAATTTGCCTACTAAGGAATACAATAGAAAATATTGTAGTAATGAATGTAGATTTCCTAGTGCATGGACTACATTTGCTTGTTATAGATGCGGAAAAGAAAATACTATAGAAACATCTCAATACAAGAAACGAGTGAAATATTACAATCATATGCACTGTAGTAGATCATGTGCCTCTAAAACATATTGGGAGACTAAGGTTAATAATGGCTAATAACAAACGCAATAAAGAGTATGCTCTTATACGTAAAGCACAAATACTACAACTTAAAGAAGATCAACCAGAATTGACATTGGATGAGATAGGCTCTCAGGTAGGACTCACCAGAGAACGAGTAAGACAGATATTACATAAAGAAGGACTACCTACTATATCTACTAAGATGCCATCTGATTGGGGTACACGCAGAAAGCCTAGAGGTAAGTGTGTAATATGTGGAGATCAGATAGCAGAGGATAGACCACTACTAGTTAAATATTGTGGAATTGAGTGTAGAAATAAAGGGTTGTCTAAATATAGAGAAGATGTAATTAACAAAACTTCTTATACTGAATTTAACTGTGATAACTGTGGCAAAAAACAGTCAATACGAACTGCACTGTATAACATACAAAGAAAACGTGGGTATAAAAATCAATACTGTGGGAATAAATGTAAGGTAGAAGTCGCCATAGCTAGTGCAGTAGAGGCTAGAAAGCAAAAATATCTTGCAAGAAAAGCATATGAAAACTCAACAATTGATAGATAATTTACTTATAGTGGCTAAAGATGGCGTAAGATCTAACATAAAGAACTCTGCGGAAGAACTAATGCCTACAATGATAGTCTTAACAAAAGATAATAAATATGAAGTTTATGGTTTAGCTGCAGATAAGGAAGAAATTCCAACACTTATGAAGATGGCTTTAACTCAACGAGAAGCCAAAGCGTATGTATTGATACTAGAAGCTTGGATAACTCCATTTTATGAAGAGGCATCTAGATATAATTGGAATATTCGTGATATGCCTGAGGATGATAAATCAGAAGTAGCCCAAGCTATGGTAGTCACAAAAGATGATGGGTGTACTCATTACTCAGTGGCTACTATTGAACACTCAAAAAACGGTAGAATACTACAGGAATGGAAGGACGGAGTTCCAGAAAAGGTAGAAGGACCTTTTATTGTGACTGATTGGTAAATTATGCCTACTGGACACGACTATCGATTTTTATACATATTTCTCTGTAACAAAGGGTATGGGTGGAAAATAGCGGATGAGGGGGACAATAGAACTATTCAGAAAATATTAGAAGATTATGGATGTACTATTATCCATTCTCCTAAATATGAAGGTGATATGGTTGTAGGATCTAAAGATAAAAATCTATACGGATTAGCAAATCTATATGGATTTTGGGCTATAGCCCTAAGTGACTATACTAATAAAGCTTGATTAACAGGCAGGTATTAATTGCTAAACTCAATAAAAAATATATTTGGTAAGGGGAAAGGAATGATCTCAAATACAACTAGTAACTATACATGTGATTATTGCATGACTGAAGGATGGAACGGTAAATATTTTCCTACGACTATGAAAATAATAAACTATAATACAGCAGATAACCTAGTTGAACATGTTCGGACTACTCATCCAGAGAGATGGCCAGCCATGCTTCCATATATTCCAGGTGATATACACAATAAAACTTGGCAGCCACAAGAAATACAAGCAGTAAGAGACCTATATCTAGAAATTAGAGCAACTCAAGGAGTAGGAACTCAATTAGTAATTACATATGATAAAGATAAGAATATTGTAGATGCTAACTGGACTAACTATCCAGATAAACCGGAATCAGATATGAGTGTACATGCTAGAGCAATGAATAAAGCATCAGCCACTCTTAATAGAAGTCCTAAAACAATTAGAGACATACTAAATGGGAGATTCGGTAATCCTATTATTCTAGAAAAAACTGGAAATGGAGTAGGTAAGACTCAATTGACTGATTACGCATCAAATGTAATACGACAAATACAAGAAACCAATGGATGGAGTCCAGAACCAGAGGACGACAGACCAGAGGATGAGAATGTTCCAGAGGAAGGAGATAGGCCAGATGATGGGGGCGATGGGCATGATGATCAAGAGCGGGCGCTATTAACTTCTACAGACGAACTTGATAATTTACTTATAGTAGAGCAATTAGATCCACCTATCGACACTCAACTGCCTCTACCAAAATTTGATATTACTGACGATACAATCAATGAATGGGTTGACTCGACAAGTGCAATACTGACTAAAGTACGTGAACTACAACATGTACAAAAAGAAATTCAGATTAGAAATGAAAAAATTCAAAGCATGGAAGAGTTAATAGAGCAGTTAAATACTCAAGTATCGGAATTAACTGAGGAACTTAGTAGCCTCAAAAATTTCTATCTTATACAGACTCCTCGAAATACATCAACTTTGAGTGAATTAAGTCAGAAACTGACCGAGTTAACTACTCAAGTGAATGACGAGCTAAGTAGGTAGCTATGTATAGATGTTCTGTACCTTACTGCATTAATGTATCGAGGCAAAAGTTACATTCTGCACTAGGTAACAGAATGCATCTATGTGATATCCACTTAGACGAATACAGAGAAAGACTAGAACATCTGATGTCAACGTACTTTGGAACCAAGAACTCTAAAATTTTTAATAATGCAATAAAAGATCTAACAGAGGAATATTTAGATGACTCAACAGAATACCCACCAGGGACGTGGCCGTCCAACTGGAAGTAAAAATAAGGTAAAAGAGAAAAAAGGACGAGGTCGTCCTGCCGGAAGTAAAAATAAAGAAGCTAAAACCTCAGAACCTAGAGTACATGTACCAGCAGTGCATGATTTTGAAGAGCCTTTACGAGGATTCCAAGCTATCTCAAAAGAATTCGGACTTAGAGAACTAACCGGATACTACAATACGGTTAAATTAGAGTTAGCTAAAGAAGATATCCCCAAGGCTGTAGAGAAATATAGTAATAGGTTCAATAAACTCCCAACCAAAGCTATTTTGAATTCTCGTAACGAAAAATTGTTACAGTATTTACATGCGTTAGTCCCGAATATCAGATGTGGACTAGCAGATAGCACTGCATTGTGGGAAATAACCTTCCAAGTACCAGAAAATGATAATTCATAAGGCTCTCAGATCGCCATACAGAGCGTTTGGGGGTTTCTAGGGTTCCTACTACTGGTAGAAAGTGAGCCACCATTTACGAAAGTAACATAAATTGTGAGTGAGCCATGCAGGTTGAGAGTAACAAAGACAACGAGTGAATCAAATATATTGAAAGTAGCATATCTCTTGAGTGAACCCGCTCCGATGAGAGTACCAAGAAGAGAGAGTGAATCACAAAAACAGAAAGTGCCATTGGCAAAAAGTGAATCATGATATATGAAAGTAACACATCCCAGAAATGAATCGAAGAAAATGACTACACCAATTTAAATGAGTGAATCAAAGTAATAAGAGTTCCAATCACAAGAATGAATTATCCCATTATACTGTGAGTACCATATTTCGTGAGAGAATCATATTTATTAAAAGTAACAACTATACAGAATGAATCAACATGAAAGAAAGTAACAGGACTACAGAATGAATCGGCGTTACCGATAGTGCCACGAGTATCGAATGAACCATCCCGTCCGAAAGTATCAGAAGTGAGAAGTGAATCGACAACTAAGAAAGTTACAAGTATACAGAATGAACCAACGATCAAGAAAGTAACATCACGGCTAAGTGAACCATCACGAAAGAAAGTAACTAGAAACGGGAGTGAACCGAATTAGTAGAGAGTACCGAATGTTAGAGTGAACCATCTATGAAGAGTAGTACCCATGAGAAAGAGTGAATCAGAAAATCGGAAAGTACCGATATAAACGAATGAACCACCGAAAAAGAAAGTATCAGAAGTGAAAAGTGATCCAATATGCCTGAGAGTACCAATAAGTTGAGTGAATCACATAACTAGAAAGTACCAGTGAAAGAGAATGAATTAATAAAATGTTAGTAAGATTTCCATACAACAAAGAATTAATAGACGACATAAAAACAATCCCAGGAAGAAAGTATAGTCCTGAGGAACGTGGTTGGCATGTGCCTGACGAATTCCTACCTATAGCAGCTGACATGGTAAGAACACATTATCCACAAATAGCAGACACTATGACTGACTATTTTGCACTTATGTCAGATCAACCTACTATAGAGGACTTTGCTCAAGCAACTTCCGAAGAAGATTTAGAGACTAACTCTGGCTTAAAAATCTTAGAAGAAGTTAGAAGTAAGTTAAATACACCATTTCCACTATATCCGTACCAAGAAATGGCAGTAGCGTTCTTAGAATCACGTCTAGAAACCAAAGGAGCGTTAATTGGTGACCAACCTGGACTAGGTAAGACCATTGAAGCACTCTCTTTTTGCTCTTTACATGAAAAAGCACGACCTATACTGGTAATAACTCAGGCTTCAATCAAAAGAAACTGGTATAGAGAGGTAGAAAAGTGGTTACCTGGGTCCAATATTCAAATTCTTAACCAAGGTAAGGACACTTTAGAGCCAGACTCTGATGTAGTAATAGTTAATTACGATCTTATTTGGAGAGAAAACGTAGAAAAACAATTATTAAAGGCTAACTTTAAAGTTGTAATATTCGATGAAGTAACTTATCTAAAAGAAAAGTCAGCTAAAAGAACTAAGTCAGCTAATAAGATAGGAAAAAAAGCAGAGTTTAACATTGGATTATCTGGAACACCAATATTAAACAGACCTATAGAGTTCTTTACGTTTCTTAATATGATTAGTCCTAAACAGTTTCCGTCTCAATTTAAATTTGGAATGAGATACTGCAACGGATATCACAATGGATTTGGATATACTTTTAAAGGTGCATCACGTACAGATGAACTAAGACAAATAATTCATCCATTAATGATAAGACGTAGAAAGGATGAAGTATTAACTGAGTTACCAGATAAAAGAAGACGAGACATATTTATTGATATGCCCGGCAGTTACTATCAAGATTACATGGCAGCAGAAAATAACTTAGTCTCTACACTTCAGTCATTGAGTCCAGACAAGAAAGTAGTCTCTAACGAATATGAAGAGAATAGAATGTGGCTACTATCTAAACTAAACTATCTAAGACACTTAGTAGGATTAGCTAAAGCTGAAGCTGCGGAAGAGATAATTCAGAGTTTTGTAGATGCTAAAGAGAAGTTAGTAGTATTTGGACATCATCACGATGTATTAGATCTGATGGACACGTATTTAAATAAACGGAAAATAATACACTCTAAAGTAGATGGACGTACACCTACTCAGAATCGTCAGGAACAAATAGATAACTTCCAGAATGATCCAGACTGTATGGTATTCCTAGCGTCTACAGCTATGGGAATGGGAGTAACACTAACAGCTGCCTCAAATGCATTATTCGTAGAACGACAGTGGACTCCAGGTATTGAGGAGCAGATGGAAGATCGTATCCATAGGATAGGTCAGGATAAAGGTGTTCTCATTCACTACATGCAAGTTGAAAATAGTATAGATGAGAAAATGTCTAAGTTAGTAGAATACAAACGATCTGTACTAAATGAGATATTAGACGGTGAGCGTAAACGTGATAGAGGCGAAAGCATAATCAATGCACTAATATCGGAGCTATCTACTTAATCTGTTTAAGACAGACAGTACAATAGATATCAGTTCCACGTGTCATACGTCTATTAATATACTTCCACTCTCTCGAAGATCCTATGAATCTAAGAGAATTATCGTATAAATTATAATATTCAGCACACTTCCGACACCAAGTTCCCTCTCTCATACTGATAATATATCCATACCAACTGGGGGCAGGAGTCTCTATTACTTTACCCCAATCATTTATTATAGTCTTTCTTCTAAACCATACTTTAGAAAAAAGAAAGTGTAGATAACTGAAAGGATTTCTAGGCATCGTAGTGTTACTGAGTAGCGAAGTGGTATATTACTGCACCTAATACTAAACCTTTAGTAAAGGTAATCCACAGCAGAGCATACGAGGAGATATTAAATTTATTCTGAATATATTCAATGTATCGTTTGTGTAGCTTAATCATCTCTAGCTCCGACTTCAACTAATTACCCTTTATTGTACAAATACTAATAGCTAAAAATTCTTGCAATGTGATATCGAGCTTATCACTCTCTTCAATAATAACAGCTAACCCCATCTCTTTTATTAGAGCAGTGGTTAATTCTTGATCACTTTTAAAACTTTTGTTGGATAATTTGGAGAATACCCCAGCAGGTACTAATTCTCCTAACTCGTAGCCTGATTGAGTTCGATGGTATGGGGAGCTATGACTCAGTGTTCCAGCACGAACCTGATTGCGGAGAGCGTCTTCAACAAAAACACTCCAAATGAGATTAACTCTAGTCTCTAATCGGGAAAACTTAAATCCAAATCCATAGATAATACCAGAGATAGCAATTATACTGGTGGCTATTCCAAAAATTCCAATAAATAGTTCTATATCCATGAGAATTAACCAGCACTCCGATTAAATTTAATCAATAAATTGATTGCTACTTCCATTTCCTTCGGAAACTGCCTATTCCCACACTGTAGACATAAGAGCTCATAAGTTCTATCTGGTAATATTTCGTCGTCTACAGTTACTGTCCCATTACATTTAGGACAACTCTTATAAAAATATTTATTATCTACTGATCTCATTTCGTGACTCAAATTCAATAAGCCGGGCATAAAGCTTCTTTCTGTTCCTTGGAGATAACTCTTTCGCCCATACTACCAGAACTTGGTAATCACTTCTAGCAAATAAATCTATTCTTTCTTGCTCTTCTTCAGGTCTATGCCAACGCTCTCCATATAACTCTATTATTTTTCTATTGTGTAAGTGTACAAAATCAGGACACCTACCCATTAATATAAATCTAGCATTACCTGTATATCTATACTCTAAACCTAAGTAGTTCATAATGCCGAACAATGTCATTTCGGCATTGTTCGGCTCTTGTCCCGCTAACGTCTTCCAAAAAGAAGCAGATTTATCAATTGTACGGGATTTGTAGGGTCCCTTTCTCTCTGGTAATCGAAAAGGCTTCCTAACTTTCTTTTTAACTTTCGGCATTAATACCATATTTGGTATATATGTCCTGATCCATTTCCGGTAGCTGTTCTAGTATTTTATCTAGTTCATCCTCTGCGGCTCTTTCAGCCGAATTGGTGATTCTACCACTGACCAGAAACATGTGGAATGCCTCTATCCACGTTTGAAGTACATCTAATCTCTGCTCAAGACCACTTGAATCTATAGTCTGGGTCTGTACTGGTTGAGGGCTACTATTTTCTAGTTTATTAATTCTATCAGTTAATTCCTCTAAACTAGTTTTTAGCTCAGTTAATTCAATATTCTTATTAGTGGCCCCAGGAGGTCGTCCTCGGCCACGTTTAGAACCATCATCAGCTGTAGATTCCTCTTCTATATCTGTCTCCAGGAAGATCTGTCCTGTACTCATACCTTCTGCCTCAAAATTGTTAACCATTGTTCTACCTTCTCCTTATTGAGTCGTGGGTTGCCGTCCTACCCACCACTACTTTAGTTACTGCTACTTGCATAGAACTCCATTTCATCTTTTAAAAGTACCAAGCCCTTTCAAAATTCAGTTTATTCTTTGATACGGCACGTCAAAGAACTATAACTGTCTTTCTTATGGAAGACCGTAAGTATTAGGCTCACGATCCTCTGCATCTGACCCACCTAAAGCTGCTTGATCATTATTAACAGGCTCTGGGGGCTTCTTATCCCTTTGCATCTGTCTAGCTCTCATTAAAGCTTTGATTGAATTCTGCAATTCAAATAATAAAGCTTTACCGTATTCCATTTTTTCAAGTGAACTAATTAATGTATAGATCTCAAAAGCTACAGAGTTATCAGATTCTGGAGCTACTGTAGGCTCTATAATTATATTCTCGTCAGCAGACTTTTGGATATGTGGGATATGTGAATGTAGATCAGGTCTGTGTACCTGATCTAAAGGATGCCATCTATCATAGCCATCGTGTCTATGATGCCCTTCTTTTTGAAGGAGCAACGGTCGTCCAGCCCTACCCATCTACATACACCGTCTTTAATAACTCATCGATATACATTATTTCTGGTTTTTCACCTAAAATTATAGAGATTGATTCATCTATCATATCGACTGAGTAAGATTTCTTCAATTCTTCTGAGCCAGTTTTATCCGGTTTTTCAGATTTAATTGAATTCATACGCTTTTTTATACTATCTATATAATCAGGTTTGTAATTTTTATGGTCTTTTCCATCAGCCTCAGCTAATTTAAAGAACCTATCTACATCCCCACCTAATGCTAAAGCTAATTTTTTATATTCTGATGTATCCCCATTTGGTCCTACTTTACCTACAAATAGATGATGCCTAACCATATTAGAAACTCTTTGGGTTAAACCTTTAGGTATTTGTAAGTCTGCTAAAACACGAGCGGTAATCTCTGAGCCTTTTATATCGTGCTTTGGAAAATGCTCATTCTTTTCATCAGCCGTTTCTATTTTTCCTATATCATGAAACAGGATAGCTAAATTTAATATAGGATCAGAACTCTTAGCATGTTTAAGTGCTGCTAATGTATGCTTCCACACATCAGTCTGTCCGTGGCTCTTTCCACGTTGCCTAGTTTCAGACTCTTTAGCTAACTCTGGAGATATATGTTTTAAATGATCGTGATCGGCTAAGAATTTTAAACCGACCCACGGCTTATCAGTACTTAATATTTTAATTAATTCATAACCTAAACGCTTCTTTTTTACACTAGAAAGAGCGTCCACGTTATCTTTCATTCCCTTTATTATAGTATGGTGGGCCTTAATAGGGAAGTCTGAAAGGAATCTAGCTCCTCTGAGTATGCGAACTGGATCTTCTTTGAATGATCTAGAACTCTCATTATTAGGAGTTCTTAATAATTTTAATTTAATATCTTCCATTCCACGAGTAGGATCATAGAACTGGCCAGTTACCGACTGAGCTATAGAATTAATAGTGTAATCTCTGCTTCTAAGATTATCTAATAACTCATCACCAGTAGTAGCTATTAAATCCACCTGCATACCACCAACATCAAATTGAAGTCTGCAATGTGAATTACTTTTCTCTTTAAAAGGAATATTTATGTCAGTAAGTACCTTTTTAGCTTGTTCTAAAGATACTAAGGTAACTAAATCTATATCATGTGATACTTTTTTAAAGAACTTATCCCTGACATAACCGCCCACGAAATAAATAGGTAGGTAATTTCCTAGCATTCTGATCCAATCAGATGCCTTTTTACGTTGTTCTAGATGTTCGGCAACGTGAGGATTCACCCATGCAGTTCTACCACGTTCAAAAGTCCGTCCTCCTCTATGAACTAATTCATAGATCTTGGTACGGACTTTTCCCTCTTTGCCTGGATCTTCTCCAGCCTGTTCAGCTACAGGCTTTTCTTCAACTTCAAATTTCTTTGCCCTTGGATCATCAACAGGTTCTTCCCGTTCAATGCTGGGCATAGGAGACTCGACCGCCTCCTGTTTTGCCAGAAGGTAGTCGAGTCTAAGCAATACACGTTCTGTATTGGAAAGGTTAACCATTTTTACTTTTCAGTCTGTATTATGTCTTTTACCAAAGCTACTACACCACCAGTCGCACCGGCGGCAATTTCACTCTGACCGACATTCATTGCATATGCTGCAATTCCACCTAATATTACTACGGCTAAAAATGCTTGGGGTCGGATCTTATCCATTAGTTTGGCTATCATTAAGAGTTTTTCTTAGCTCCTTTGTATTTTTTACTCTCACCGCCTTTAACGGTTTGGAGTTTATCCAATTCCCTTGTTAGCTCCTCGAAATCCTCATCCCCCGCTCTGGTGGCTAAGAACCCAGCCTCAGTAAATGCATCAAGGACTTCATCCTTATCAACATCAGTTATAATGACGCTGTGATCTAATTCTATTCCTTCAGAACCTAAAGGACGTACCAACAGAAACAATTCGTCAAAGTAAACATTATTGTCGTCTTTGCCGATTTGTGCGCTAAAATTACCTGTAGCATCCAATGCTACATTCCCAAGATAGGTTCCCATACCATCTGCAATAAACCACATCTCAGGATATTTGTCTTTCTTTTCTTTTTCTTCTGTATGCTCCGCCATTAAAATCCCCCAGATAGTTCCATTGCTTCTCTAGCTTCTTCCGCAGGGATTATCATACAAAAATTTTGAGGACTACTAAATCTACCAGCTAATATATAAAACAGATCCGTCACATCATACGGCCTATCTTCCCAAACACCGCCCTTCTCATGTGTTTTCTCTATCCATTTAATTTCATCGTTTAATAGATATTCGACATGTTCATCAGTCGATAGAATTTTTTTATTAGGAAGAACCACTGCTGTAACATTACGTTTCCACGCATCAGTGCCAACTTCTTCAGGTCCGTTAATCTTAGTTAAAACTAATACATCTGCCATATAAATCCCCTATAGTATATATACTATTAGTATATCATAGATAGATACACTAAGTAAATAGTATTAATTAATTTTTATAACCCCCAAAGGTTCCTCATACCCTGCTCAAATTGCGACCTAATTTGGTCAATATCTGCATTTTCATTGCGATTCCCTAGTCCAAATGTAGTTTGTATATCTTTAATTTTATCAATATCAAAATATTTATCAAATACCGCCATAGACTCATTTACCGCGCTCGCAGCGCTTAATCCACCACGCCGTTCCATCCCCAATTCGTCAAATCTGTTAATCCAGCCTACGCCCCTACCCCTACCAAATAACTGACCTTGTGTATCTATTTTAAACTGATCAATTTGGTCACGTTCCTTTGTCTCAGACATCTCACCATGAAAACCATTATCTATACCCACAGCCCTACCATCGGAAGTAAACATAAAATTAAGACCATGTCTGTCAAAATTACCACCAATAAAATCTGTTATACAGATTTTAGTAAAATCTTCTCTAAACTCAGGCGTGTCTAGTAACCGATCGGCTTGTTGCTTGCCTTCTGGACTCCACCATTCCTTACAATCGATACACCATTCCTGAATATGTCCTCCACCCATCTCTAAGTTTCTTTCTAACGATTCAGGGTTAACATTAAAACGCCCCGCCGCCATTCTTACTACAAAATCCACTGAAATATTAGAATTAATGGCTGCGGGCTGCTGTATATTTAATCCTAATGCAGAATCTATGGCATTAGCCAGTGCTTCAGATTTTTGCTCATTATATGCAACTTTATAGACGAATTGTTCACCATCTTGTAGGGTAATTTTAAATGTATTTGCATTAATACCACTCGCTATGAGCTCCATATCTTCTATATCATCCTCAGTAATAGACATCATTTTATTAATTTTACTATCGTCAGAATACTTCCCGACTATGGTGGCATGAGCATTCTTATAGTCCTCATTAACTTGCTTAGCTAAAGCGATTTCAGATGGAGTTGCTGGAGTTATCTGATATGGTATGACTGCGGGCATAGGTTGTGCCCGCTCTTGTGCCCTCTCACCAGCACCTCGTGGTTGAGGTCGTACTCGATCAGGTCGTACTTCGGCTCCGTGACCGCCCTCAGCATGAGAGGCAGCTCCTCTATGCGGTGCAATACCACGTTGAGTCCAACGCTCTAATCTACGTTCTTTAATTTGATCTGCTGGAACATCATCAAAAGCTATTAATACTGGATTCTTCTCTCTTCCTGCTGGTGCTGAGAGCAATTGCCCTCTTTCCTCCAATATACGTCTATGACTTGCAGTCTCACGAAATGGCATTTTAGGAATTCTTAGAAGATGCATAGCTCCATCACCGAATTCTTCAGCCAACGCTCTCTGCTTATCGTTAGCAAGCATTCTAGGGTTAACGAACCCACCAGAAGCTTTTATTCTTACGTGTTCACCTGCTCTAACCTCATTCTCAGGAACTGCAATAAATGTTCTGGCAAAAGCTTTAGGCTGAACAGCTAATCTTTTACCATCAGCAGTAATTCTCTGTTTGCGAAGAGGAACAGCAGCTCCCCTACCTCTCTTTACGTCCATAAACATGGGGGCTCTAGCCTCACCATCTGGACCAGTCCAAAGTCCTTCAATGTCGTCAAATTTAATTTTTCCCTTTTCTTCACTTAACAGAACACTTCTAAGTTCTTGGGCTTGTTTATCTAAAGCGAATTCCCAATCTTGAGTTCCAGCCTTTAATCTCTCTGCCCTTTCCTTGTGTTGGGCCAATACTTCCCATTTGTCTCCATCGAATTGCTCAAATCCTATCCAGTACGGACGTTCACCTCTTTCTATGAGATGTAGCATCTGATTGTAACGATTGTGTATGACGTGAGCTTCTTCTCTATAGGTGTTTAAATCAACAGCTAATTTCTTCAATTCGTCAGGAGACATAGCCATCATTTCTTCTTTAGTTAATAAAGCACCTGGCATCATACGTTTAGGATTAACCCAACGAATAGCCCTGAGTACCATAGGACGAGGTTTTTGTCTATGAACTGTTCTATACATAGGAACTAAATGAGAGTATCTAGCATGACCACGAGACTGTACCGCTCCTATATCTTGACCACGACCCTTCTTAGCTTGAAGTTGCAATAACTCATCCGCAAGAGAGGATACCTCACTAATTTCAGTTACATAGGATAGTCTATCTATTTTCTCAATAATAGAAGAAATTCTGGACATAGTATCCCTCGACTAGTTCTTTTTTGTGTTAGATTTAGCAAATCTAATTGTACTATCTAATTTAGACAATACAGAGCTTATTTCTGGATTTCTACGAGCATTTAATTCAGAAATATTACTATCTAATTTATGTATTATAGAGGCTATTTTCTCGTCAGCCTTCTGTTCTGCTGCCTCAGCATTAGCTTCTGCTTCATTAGCATGGGCTTTAGCTACCCTTGCTTGAGCCTTAGCTGATCGTATTTTAGACTTAGACTGCTGTTGTTTAGCCTTATCTACAGCCTGTTCAATAATTTCTTTATAGTCATTTACTGGTTTTGCCATTTTATTATCTCCAGTCATTTCATTATCATCAGCTAAATTTAACTGACCTTGTGGACCTTGCGTACTTCCCGAAGTGAATCCAGCTTGTTGCTTGCCTTCATCCCATCCAGCCTGTCCAGGTACCGCTATTCCTTCACCACCCTTAACCTGTTGTTGTTTCTTGGCAGCGGCTACACGCTTATCATAAAAGCTGGATGAGCTACCCTCTTGACCACGCTTAGATCCAGTAAGAAGTGGAATACCCTCAGGAGGAGTTTCAGAACCCTCTAAATATTCTCTAAATTCTGGAGGTACATCATCCCCTGACCCCCCTCCATCTCCTTCCTCACCACTTGGATTGGCCATATTAGGATCTTGCTCTTGTTGAACCTGCTGTTCACCCTGACCATCTCTAGGGGGGATGGGTTCTCCTGTATCCATAAATTGTTCTATCTCTCGTCGTCTTTCTAAAGCTTTCTGTTCTGCGGCTTCAGCAATTTCTTTCTTCTCAATATCACTGAACCATTTATGTTCTTGGGAATTAAGCCACTTTTCTCTATCCTCGAATGATAATTGACCGTTTGTGTCTATTCCACTCTCTCTTGCCCATTCAGAGAAAATCTCCTGAGAGGACATATCATTCCATCTATCGTATTTATCTACCCATTCTTTTAATTGTGCCTGTCGATAATATGCATATGCACTTGAATTTTTCCACTGTTCTTGGAAATCTTCATCATCTGGATCTAAGCCTAATGTCTCCTGGGCTCGTGCCCACAGAGTGAGAATCGTGTGACTGGGCATACCCTCAAATTTATTGTCTTCTTCTTGACGCTCATTGCTATCTATGTCAGGAATCTTTCGGTTTTCCCACTCTTCCCATTCGTTATTATTTTGCTTTTTTTGAGATCTATTAGCCTCTTCCTCAGTTCTATTAGCCTCTTCCTCACGTTCAAGCTGTTCAGGTTCCATTTTCTCAGGCTCTTTGCCCGGTTGACCACCAAACGTATCATTACTATAAGAAGATAATTTAGCTCTTGGTAAATTCTTTTGAAGCCCTATAACTCTATTTCGTCCACCATATCTAGATGGCCATCCACTTACTGGTGGCAAAGCATCATGATCACTAGGATTCTTAATCTTATTAACATGAGTAACTACATCATTTAAATTACTGCCTATCTTATTAGCCTCTTCCCCTACTTTACTTCTAACTTTTAACCAGTCATTCCAAGCAGACTTCTTTGCCGCATTTCGCTCCTCGGCAGTACTATTTTCATCAGTCATTTTATTAATACGTTCTGCTTCTCGTTCATAACGATCAGTACCTATGGCGTATTCAGTAGCTAATTGTGCCCTTACTTCCCAAAAATGTTGAGGACTATCACGATAAGTCTTCCCACTTGGAAATCCGTGTCTTTCAAGGCTACGATCATATCCCTCTGCATATCCTCTTTTAAATTCCGCACCAAACCATTTAAGAAAGTTGTTCATGCCACCAGATATTGCTTCAATATTAGCGGCCTTTGTGCCGGATTTACTACCCGTATCTCCAAATGATACCGTAGTACCACCACCACTGCCCCCCATTGCCTTATTTGCCACTCCCCATGCATCACTAAAACTACTTATCGGCTTAGAATTTAATCTTTTTAATTTGTCTAAGTCAAAAACATCAAAGCCATCGTTTTGTTTGTCATATTTTATTTTTAACTTTTTTCCACCACGTTCAATCTGAATAGACTGCTTATTTATCCAGTCATTTATATTATCAGTCGTCCAATCGACTTTTTCTCCATTATTTAGTAATGCAGCTAAAACACCTGTAGCTGCTGAAGTACTATTTTGCTTGCCTTCAAATAGCTTTCTGGTGAATTCAGCTATAGATTTTTTAATTCCTTTATTTTCTTCGTGTGCTCCAACACGTTTAGCCAGGAGTTCGTCTTCGTGCTCTCTTCTAAATTTTAAAGACTTATACTTCTTCTGCCACTTAATACGATCTTTACCTTTAAGATTATACTTTTTATTCATATCAGTGGACAACTTCTTTGCCCACTCTCTATCATTGTCATTTCTAATCTTATTTGCTCTTTTAATTGCTCTAAGTGGATTTTTAGCTAGTTTAGCTTTATTCCTTTGTAATTGTAAAAGGCTATCTTCATAAAATTCAAAGCCACCACTCGCAGATAAATAAGAAATAGTGTTATCTGTAACATCTTTAAAATAGAGATCGGGAGACGAAGAAGCATATATCACATCATCTAACTGAGTGATAGCGGTCTCCATCTCACCTTTCTCTACATAGTAATTAAGATGAAGAAGTGTATCTTGCAACTTTTTATCGTTTACTGATGTCATTCTTCTTCATCCTCTAGTATTTCACCGCCCGCAGTCACTTCCGGACCCTCTATAGGAGGAGGTGGGGGCAATTGATCAACCTCAGCTGGTTGACCCTGTTGCTGTCCTCCTGCCATTGCCTGAGCCATAGCGGGGTCTTGAGCCACCCCAACAGCAGATGGAGGACCATCTGGTGCACCGGGCTGTCCGGGCAAAGGCATACCGGGTTGTTGTTCAGATTTCTTAAACTTAAACCTAATCTCTTTACCCTTCTCTTTAATAGGCTCATAACCGAGTTGCATCATCTGCATAGCATTCTCTATCCGTTGCTTCTCTACAGCTAACTCAATCTCCTCTGAGGACTCCTTAGGAGGTACTAGCCTCATTTCCCAGTCTGTAACACCCATTTGTTTTAACATATGTGGCAGTACATGCTGATTAATTACAGCTTGGTATGACTCAATAAGATTATCGTGCATAGCAGTTTGAGCACTCTCTCTTGTAAGACCGCCCACACCACTTGCATCACCTGTGAATAGAGGAGTAACGCCCCATAGCATAGCTACACGTTCACGAATCTCCTGCCTAACAGGTAGATAATCTAATTCTTGGAAGGTATAGGCTAACTTAACAAAGTCAGTCTTACCTCTATTATTTCGTGCTGAAGCTGCCACCCACGGGAATGTGTTTGGATCATTCAGCATTTGAGTCTTTACACGTTCAATCTCTTGTTCCAATGATTCTGGATCATCCGTGTAAGTAATTATCAACCCTGGTGGAATTCTCCGCTCATACCAGTATCTATATAGCGTCCGGTCAGCACCCACAAGTGCTAGAACTTTCTCAAATACAGTAAGAACTGGTGAGTATCCATAAGTTTTTGATGGATTAAAGAAAGAGGCGTGACAAATTTCGTCAGCTAAATAGTAACGATATCGCCCACGCCAATAATATCTATACATAGCGGGAAGTAATTTAGCATTACATCTAAGTCCTAGATCATTAACTACGTCACAGTTGCCGGGAGCAGTGTGAGTTTGTTGTTCTCTATGGACTGGACATAAGAAATGTGATCTCTCAGGGAGACCATCTTTACGATCAATATCATATTCTGTCAGTGCTGGATGTAATCTAGTTATTTCAAATATTTTTTGACTAGCTATAGTTCCATTTTTAGGATCTATTTCATATTCTTTATTCATTAATAAGAAACCATCATCAGCTATTAAGATGTCAGTCATAAATTCATGAAAAACATCTAACATATTCTGATGGAAGCTATTAGCGTTTAAGGCTAACTCATCAAATGAATTTTGTTGAAAGAAGTTAGGGACAGTAGTTCTTACTGAAATCCTTTCCCCGTTATCATCTCTTTTATATTTTCTAACTCTACGAGAAACAATTTCTTCTAATTCTTCATCATAGACATCTTGCAGTACTATTTCATAAACGAAGCACTCGTCGCAATGTTCTTCTTCCTCTTCTTCAAACTCCTTACCACACTGAACACACTTACGAATGAACTTCTGATGCCAAGGAGCAAAACCCTTTCGGAACACTTCTCTAAGAATAGCTAATACTACAGATCTAATTTCAGTCACTTGGTAAGCTAATACATAGAGGTCTTGAAGAATACTTCTACGGTAGATAAATTGCTGTCTAACCCAGTCTTGAATAATAGCATCAAGACCTAATGGAGACATTCTACCTACAGAACCGCCACCGTTATTCATCCCATTAGTAGTTTCAGCTGCTTTGACCAAAGAATCCAAGGTATTTACTAAACCATTTACTCTTCCATATTGTTCAAGATTAGTAGGGATTTCTCCAGCTTGAACTATGTTAGAGGGTGTGGCTACACTAGAGAGATCGTTCAATGAAGAACGATTAGTACCTCCGAATGCTCCAGCTAAGGAATCAATTAAACCCATTAAACCCGTCCTAATACTTCACGTATAGTAAATTCATCTGGAGGATTAGCTATTTCCCAATCCTTACCAGATTTTAACCACCTAGAACTGCATACGAGACAAACCTTTCTGTGGGCCGCCTCTTCTTCAAAGACTCTATTACCTAATTCGTCTGTATATTCTATACCACCAAGCCTACTACACACAATACATATATCTGAACTACTACTAACAATTCTCTCTTTTACTGCATCTCGTCCCCAACCCGAATTAGTGGGGGTTTTTAGAGGATTATGTATTTTATCTTGGTCAGCTTCTGATTTAACAGGATTTTCAAATATAGCCCCAATTGAGGGTAATTGGTGCATAGTTGTGGTAACTCCCTTGTCTTTGAGTACTCCATGCACAGCACCAACCACAGCATCAGCACGATCCTTCATCATTCCCGGTCTAGCCTCTACCTTGTCCCCATACACTACATCTAGACCTAATATCTCTTCAACTAATTCTTTATTAAAAAATCCATCTAATTTTTCTTGATAAAGTAAATCTTTAAAAGTGTCATATGCCTCACGACTACTTCTACCAATAGATTTATATTTAGCCGTAATGCCATATCTCTGTAAAGTCTGAAGGGAATTAACTGATTGGTAGTTATCATATGTCACATTAACTACCTTAAAGCCTTTATCCCGCAGAGAAAGAATATAATTTTCAATAGCTGCAAAGTCCACGTCTTTATCTGGCTCAGGTGTCCAGACTTTAAGAATATCTAATACAACATGCTCTGCCCCTTGATGGGCTACAGCTATAGCAGCATTAGAATGCCTAAGACCTAAATCAACGTGAATATAATATTTCTCACCCTCTTGTAAGAAAGACTCATCTCTGGGAGGCTTTAGCCCGCCCCAAAGTATTTGACCTACTTCATCTATTTCAGCATCAAATGCACGTAATACTGGAAGAGAGTCCTTTATATATGCATCTCTTGCATAAGGAGGATCACACTCATATCTAGCTTTAGCTAGAACGGGATCAGTATCATAGAAATCTTTAAAATCTTCTTTCTTCTTAGAAGGATTAAAATCCCAAGTTGCATATGGAGTTCCACCATCTCTACAAGAAACAAAAGTTTTAGCCTCTAACTTTCCATTAGTAAATCGTCTTTGTATGAAAGAACCTCTAAAACGAGGCCAAGATAAACATATTATCTTACCCATTCCAGGAAAACGGGACTGAACCAAAGCTTTCGCAGTGTTATAGACTCCCTCTGCTCCTTCACTCCTTAGTGAGTGGCTACGTTGAAGCTCTTGTTCACTCTTAAATGCGTCAATCTCATCAAGAATAACAAGAATAGGAGTATATCCCTGCCAAGACTCATTCTCAGAGTTACCAGATATCAAACGAATATTCTTTGGAAATGTTACAGTTTGCTGAGTGATCCGAACTTTAATCGCATTCGGATTATTCTCAGTATCAAAGAGTGGCGCACTTCTAAGGATATTAGATAAAGTACTAAAATAAATATTTCTTGCTATGTCAGCATTTTGAGCTACGTTAATAGAATCAATAAAGCTGTTCTTATCCATATTAAAATATCTTTGTGGACTATTAAGACATTGCAATAAATACATTATACGAAGACCTATTAATATAGAACAGGTATCTTTACCAGAACCTTGTCCGGCCATTAATACGCCTTCTGTATACTGAGTCTCATTGAATATGTCAGATAGACTAGAAACAAAGTCTAATTGAGGCTTTGAGAGCCTCAGAGACAGGTTAAGATACTCTGGACTATAGAGGAATTCCTCTAAGGGAGCCGGAGTAGTCTCAAATATGTCATTTGGATCATAAGAATCGTCTTCAATGCCAGTTACTTCGTTAGTATCACCTTTGAGAATTGATCCTAGCATTGTAAAGTCTACCGACAGTGACGAGTCTTTCGCCGAGCCTTTGGAGCGTTTCTGCATCTGTAACTTCTTCTTTTATAATTTTTGCTATATCTAATAAAAATTGCTGAGAGAGGTCAACACCAAGAACAGCAACCTCTCCCTTTAAACTATCTAGTAATGCTTCAGAAGCTTGTTTCTTATCTTTAAACTTTATATTATCGTTAAGAATAGCCTCTTCAGCTACCTGTTGTACTAATTTATATCCTTTTAGTAACTTATCATTAGCTTTAACAGTAGATAATACTATATCATCGTCATCAACAATAGCAGGTAATGGATCATCATCTGCCTGGATAGACGGAGACAGTGAACTAGTCGGGACTACTGACTTAACTTCCCACTGTTGGGTGAACTTCCAATCATTGAGACGGTCAAATGGGACATCCAGCTGTAAACTTATGTCGAAGAGGTCTAATCCTCGCTCATAGAGCTCTTTGGCTTCTTGGCTGACTTTCTCGTCCCACGTTTCTTGGGAGACGCCTTGAGGTTTTCTAATATTTGGTCCTGCCATGTGTCTATCACCGCCGTTGCATAATCGCCATCTATTACTGGCTCATCAGAATTAGCTTGGTCTGTAGCTTTAGACAGCCTTGGAGTGGTCTCAAAGAGATAAGATAACCAAGCTTTAAATTCTTCTACATCTTCAAAAGTTATTATAGGTGCGGGGCAGATCAAAGCTACTTTACCTGTAAATGGATCTACCATTACCGAAAAGTCTTCTTCGTGGAATTCTGGAAAAATAGGCATTCAATTCTCCGGCGTTAAAAATACTCAACGTCATGAAGTAGCGTAAATTCTTGTCCAATCTATTGCATTCTCACGACGACGATGAGCGAAAGACTTACAGTTAGGAACCTCCTTCTTCTTCTCTCTTTTGTTAAACGAAACAGTTAGTCCTACATATAAATCCTGATCTTTATTAACCTTTGTACATTGATTCACGTCTGCATAAAAAGCACATCGCTCCTCAGTACACGAAAACGAACCTTCAACCACCGCTTCAGCCTCTTCTCCATTAGGAGAATAATTACTACATAAAGGTAAAACCTGTTTAGTATGTTCTCCTACAGCCGTACTCTCTTTTACAGATATACCAGAAAGTTTACACTTTCCATCATATTTTCCAACATTCCCAAAAGGAACATACCCTATTCCAGTTTTCTTCTGTACTGGCTCATCAATCGGAGTCCAGTTTGAACAGTTTCTAATCGTACAATAAATATTCAAGACCTTACCTTCCTTTCTTTAACCGTTGCCGCTAATTTCCTTCCCCATGCATTAAACCATTCATAATTTTTATTTTTCTCAGAAAATTCATTAAGTTGCTTAAATATCTCTATTGCTACATCTTCTATATTATTCTGAACTCCTCGACCTCGTAAGAACGAAACTATACTTAATCTAGTAACTCCAGAAAATACTGATGCAGTTGGATATTCATATACAGTCATAGTTTCAAATATATGACACAATATATGTTCTAAATCTATTTCTGCAATGTTTGTACGTCTGGGCAAATTAACTCCTCACATCTTCCACTATACCACATTCAAGCTCAATATTCTTAGATTTTAGGGTTATTTGTGGTGTAATAAGGTATTCCATCTACCATTTCCATTTTATAGTCAGCAAATAGATTACCCCACTTACTTATAGCTATTTCAGCTACTTCAGCGAAAACTAGACGAATTTCTTCTTCTGCCCAAGGAGCAGTACGCATTTCAATAACATGACGTAAATTTCTAAAGTTAGTACTCCAGCCTATATTAGTGGCTAATCCAATAGGAGCCAATCTACGCATAGCTGAAGTAACCTGTTTCTTTACGTCAAATGATTTTTCATTATCTAAATCATATAATTCTGCTAATTCTTTCTGTAGATTAGATAATTCCTCAAAAGTTTTAGCAAATATAGTCATTGCCTGATCATTTTCCTGAATGGATACAGGCATATACCCTTTAAGATCGGTTAAACGAACGTATCTAAGACTTTCTTGAGACATTGCAGTTCCCACACGATGTCTAACTAATTCATGAGTAAATACCCTACTTACATCACAAAAGAAAAAATTAGCTACTCCATGCTCTAAGACACTACCATCACCTTTTTCTATAATATTAGATATATACCCCTCATTAGTGCGTCTTACTCTAGTCACATTTGGATTAAGTTCGGTTCCAAATGACTTGTAGCACATCCTCCCATAAACTTCAGTAATTAATTCTGGATCAGAATTAGCATTAGATTCCCACTCAGGAGCACCTATATGAGTTAAAAACTCTTTTAGACCTTCTGCGTTAACCGCAGACTCTCCTATTAAAAATACTTTAGGTTTTACCTCTATACTCATAAACTCTTCCTTATTTAAATATTCAACTACTATCATAATAAAAATTACAGAGCTAAGTAAATAGCTCTGTAATTAAATTATTTATTCCTATTTAATTGTTAAGACCAGATATTACGTGTCCACTTCGTTTTTCCATTCTCATAGAGATACACTTCATCTAACCCACACCAATGACACACACGTCTAGCCCAACTTTTTTCGTACCTGTGCCACCCTCTATTACATCTTGAACGCTTTAACAAAGATATTATAGAATTCATAATCCCTACCTTTTCCTTTTCTATTATTTAGGCTGTTACCTTACTTAACTGTAATAGGAGCATCCACAAGATTCGACGTTCCACTATTAATAGATACTGAAGGGGATACTACATACGATGCTGAGTTAATACCCGTGCCATCCCCAAATTTGGACGTTGCATCTTGAACAAACGTACCAGCTTTGACGTTAGAAATTGCGATCTGACCCACCGAGCAGTGGACGTTTTTAAATTCCACTTCTCCTACTATCGGACCAGTAGATCCACTTAAACTGATCACAATACGGTCAACTTTAGAGTCCTTAGCAGTAAACGTCCCGGCCCCTCTATCTGAGTTGACAGTGATGTCAGAAATTGTTGAATTCTGAGTTGGGCTATATGTGTGACCGTCCGTCTTACCAGCTAATGTCATCGTCTGTATCTGCGATCCTGTAGTCATAAACGTAGGGGCGGACACATTGGTCAAACTTAGCTTCCCAGTTGTCAGGAAGGCCGTGGTTGCTACTGAGGTCGTGGCATAAGTGATGTCGATACATTTGGTTAATCCGGCTTTGCCCAAACTCATATTTTCAAAGGTTAACTTATCTATTCTACTTGTGTCTCCCAAATTAAGTTGTAATGTTTGAGAAGGCTCTTCGGGAGTTACAAAATCTGGGTCGAGAGGAGTCCCAAAAGTTGAAGGCAAGAAATATGCTGCACCCGCTTGTGGGAAAACTGGAGTATCATCAGTAGTCGCAATAACTAATGAAAATGCTCCTATAAAACCAACTGCAACCATACCAATAGATCCAGCTATCCCTTTCCAACCAGACAGACTAAACCTAATTTTAGGAGTAGGTAATCGTAATGTTGCAAGGAAATTTCCTAATCTTGGTAATCTAGGTGATACTATATTAGCTATTTTAACTTCATTTCCTCTAAGTATCTTACCCTTATATTTCCAAAATAGGGCAAATACCCCAACCGATACTGCTGAACAAACTACAGCTAGTATGGCGGCGGACACCCAGAGAGATGCACCCTCTGAGAGACTCGTAGATCCCATGAAAAATTGAGCTAAATTTTGTATATACTGTCCTATAAACGATGGAACCATTTCTATCAATCCTCCTTATTCATTGACTTTCCGTCAGCCATTAATCTTTGTGCTAAAGTAGCTATAAAAGCTGTGACAGGACCTGAGAACAGTCCCATAGCCACAAGCACGATATCGAGGTGCGGCGCAACTTCGGCGGGATTGGAAGTTGCCTTCCACACTATGATAATACCCAAAACAGTAAAAGAAATTATGACAGGCAGAACGAATATCAAAGTAATAAATTCCGTACCTGTCAAAGTTGTACTCGTTTTGGCTCTTAACCTCTCTATTTCAGCAGTCTGCTGAATTAACCTTTCAGTTATATCTATTTGAGAATCTGAATTCCTTCCACCGTTATCCGTAGCCACTATTCTCCTTCCAGGACCTTCATGCCCAATGCTATAATTCCGCCAATCGTTGCCGTAGCCACTTCAGGAATTCCAAAAATGACAGCAACACCCGCCAATAAAGCCAAACTTAATATAGCAAGAAAAATTTGGGGTCTAAATTTGCCAAACGGCATACCGCTCCCTCTTCCTTTTATCCAAATATTAAGACAATTGTACTATAAATTTGCTTCATGTGACATAATTTCTGACAATAATTTACATACTATTGGAAATTTAATAATATGTCACAGCATCGCCAATAGATAGTTTAAATGAGGTAGACTCTCCAGCATTAATTTCTAGTGCATATTTAGCTGGGAGCCTAGACGAGTAAAGAGGAAGTAACCACATAGGAGTTTCTGGGGGAGAGGGTTTAGCATCTTTAGTTATATCTACAATCTTACCAGTATTTCCTATCCATATTATATCTAAAGGAAATTGCATATCCTTCATCCAAAACTGTGTAGGACTTTGTAATATAAAAAACATGCCTGTACGAGGTTTTAATGCTGTTCGGCCTGAGAGACCTTTAGCTGTATCAGTTGGAGTAGAGACTACTTCAACCACAAAGTTTATATCCTTAATTTTAACTATACGCTCTAATTTAGCCATTATTAGTTTTAAACTTCTTCGCCACGTCTTTGTTTAAAGTAAGATTCAATATACGCATCATACTCATCATCAGTCATCATCCCTAACTGTTGCCCTGGTGTGAGTTCCGGCTCGTAATCTTCATCATCATCAGGATCGATCTCATCCTCATCGGAACTACGATCAACTAAGTCTTCATTATAGTGAACTGTATCAAATAAATCCTGTAAAGCTTTGTTATCTTGTGTCATGAAATCCTCCGAAAATATTATTATATCACTAATTATTGACCTAAGTCAATGGATTTCCAGAATTTCGAGCCTCTTGTCTAGCTTTTCTACGACGATGTGCATCACATGACCCACAGTAATCAGACTTATGTCTAACAGACTGCTTACGTCCACATTGCTTACATTTTTTCCAATTAGAAGGAGACATTATTTCTTTTTCGCCCTTTTTATTTTAGCTTCCTTCACTGCATCTTTAGGAAATCTAGTGTTAACGTATTTCTGAATTTCTGCCTCAAAGCTACTGTCCCAATCTTTAAATACTGCCGGATCTATATAGTCAGATACACAAACCGATTTAGTATTACTCAATCGGTTAGAAATAGGATCACCTATAATATCTAATTTAAATTTATTGTGTTCTTTTATTGCATATAAATATGCTGCCTCTTTCCACTCTTTTGGAGTAGAGATGGCACCATTCTTTATAGACTTTAGCATATGCTTATCAAAGCTTTCTCTATTTAACTTAGGAATTCTGGTTTTAGCTATCAAATCAGTAGCTAAGCTAGTTGCATGATAAGTACGGAAATTCTTAGCACTAAATTCATCTGATTCAGTTATCTTCTTTAGATAATCATTAACTTTCGCCGCCGTAATCTTTAATACAGGGGTCTTAGCACCCCTTCCCATCTGTTTCTTACGAGCAACCAATTCCTCTTTAAGTAAAGGATTAGTAACTTCAACATTATTTAATTTACCAGATTTTCCTAAGAAATTAAGATAAACCTTCTGTCCTTTAACTAAAATATGCTTTGCCTGAAAGCTGGTGACTCCAAAAGTATTTACGGATTTTCTTATAAATTTCCCATCTTTATCCATCTCTGGCCCAGGTCTACCGTCTTTTCCATCCCATGCAACTGTGGAAGTACCCTTTCCAACACGTCGAAATGTATTATGAATTATTCCTAACGCTATAGCTGCTTCTCTATCCTTTGAGTTTACATTACTAATGTCAGAGTTAATACTCTCTTCAATATTAGGGATTACATCATGTAATCTTTTAATCTTATTAAATTTCTTAACACTTTGGCTTTTAGTCTGTTCTGTACTATAGTCTACATGCTGACGACCATCAGCATCCATCCATTGAACCTGAACCTTATCGTCTGCATCTGGACTAAAGAAGAGGTGACGTTTACCACCCCGCTTAGGATATTTAGGATCAAACTCTTTTGTAGATTGTAACTGACCATCCGCAGTAGTAATTTTTATTACATTGCCTTCATCGTTAACTACCGCAATATTAGGAGTAATAGGAGTAGCATCGTTCTCTAGTCCTTTACCATCTAAAGCAGCTTGCCTAGTTAATGCCTTCTGCTCAGCTTCAGAAATTCTAGGTAAAGTCTTAATCAACTCTCTTAATGGAAGATATCCCTTTACCATCATCTTATCTACGAACGCTTCATTACCTACTTTAGGTCCAATACCTTCATCATCGTCATCGTCATCATCGTCGTCAACTAGAGCTTCAGGGGCTTGTACTATTTCTACTTCATGATCTTCTAGATCAGGAGCAGTAGTCTCAATTTGGAGAGGATTACCATGTTCATCTACATCTCTTCCAATTTCAGAGAATCTTCCACCTCTAGGTCCTTGATGTGTACCCTCACTATGATAAAACCGTTTTTCCGGAGGAACATTACTGCCAGAATACACTCCTTGCTGCTTAGTCATATATTCTAAAGCTACTTCTAAAGCTAAGAGTTTAGAGAGATTATTAGTATCTTTATCCTTTTTTGTCATATCCCTCACAATCTTAATCCAATCTCCATTCTCGCCAGCATCAATAATAATCCTCTTATCTCTATCTCTACCAGCTTTTTGAATCTCCTCAGAGTCTTCTCTTGAGTACATATATCTAGGAATATCGACTATACCTCTATTTTCAAGATAGTAATCTTCAGAATTTCTATTTTGGTATAAATCCACATAAGAACCAGCTACGGTAGGTCTACTAGAGTCACCTATTACTAACATTTCATATTCATTTCCATGAATAGCGTGACTCAAAAATGAAGACCAAACATCATCTTTATGTACTGTAGTTCGTATAACTGCCCCTTGATCATCCCCTTTAGCGGCAAACTGCAAAGCGGTACGATAATTTAAAGAATAACTAGATACTGGATTCTGAGAAATACTATCTTCTACCGGATAAAAAAGGTCATCGAATCTGGCATCAAATCTGGCATCAACATCCTCTTCTTCATCCGTTCTAGACATTAAATCATTAGATAAATCTTCATCATTAATTCCTCTGAATATTTCAAATTCGTCTTGAGGGAATATATAATCCATTAATTCTCGATTTACTCTCTTATGTAATAAAACATAATTATCTATACGGTCTTTAGATGTGAAATCACTAACTAGAGTAGAGCCTTCAATCTGATCAAATATATCTTCAACGTACTCCTCCTCATCTAATCCACCCTCCATAATATTATCACTAGACTCAGCAAGCTCATCTCGGTGATATACTATAGGACCATCTAATTGACGACCTATAGACTCTTTAAGAAGAAAGGCTCCAGCACTATTAGAACTTCGTTCCCATTCACGTTTTGTATATAAATGAGTATTTCCATATTTTGTGCCTTTATATAATTCATCAATTATCTCAATTATCGCTTCAGTAGGGTTATTACCTACTGTAAATTCTCCAAATTCTCCAAAAGAACCTTCTATCTCTTCCTTCATCTCAGGCCAATCATCTAAATCTGGAAAAATCTTAATTGATCCTGGCATTTTATCATCAAAATTAAGTGCAAAATCACTGAATCTATCTGCAACTCCCTCAGGAATAAAATCTAATATACGTTGCCTATCTTCAATAGTGCTTACTATACTACTTAGCCCATCGTACCGTTCCCTCCAACGCTTCTCGGCGTTGATACGTGCACCTGCCTCCCTAAGTAATGCTTTAGACTCAGTATCTCTAGGCTCAAGATTTGCTGGTAGAGTACTTTTCCATTCATTTAAATCTCTATTTATCTCTCCCCACTTATCTCCTACGTCCTCTGTTAACTTCTTAACACGCTCACTAAACTCACCAAACATATCAATAGGACAATTTTCTGCTACACGGGAAAGAAAATTCGTATGCATACCTAGACCACCATCTTCAGGAGATAAAAACAATTCAGGACCGCCCTGAACTATATGAGACTTATCCATAGCATACTGAACGATTTGATGCATAGATTCAGAATTATTACCATGCTCACCTGATGTGGCTTTAGTGATATAAGTCCTAAAATCATCTGCAAACTGCTGTCTCTTATCGCTAAGAGAGTAATCAGTAAGATCTATTCCAGATAGAATACTATCGAGTGTAGAATCCTCAGAAGACTTTTCCTTCGATTCCGGAGCCTCTACTACAGATACTTCACGTTCTTCCCCAACTTCTGGGTCTATATCAAGAGGCATTTCTAGTTGCTGTTCAAGAGGCTTACCATGTTGGTCTACATCAACACCAATTTCCGAAAATCTGCCACCTCTAGGTCCTTGATGCTTACCACTATCATGGTAAAATCGTTTTTCTGGAGGAATATTGCTGCCAGAATACACTCCTTGCTGTTTAACAAGGTATTCCAGTGCAACTTCAAGAGTTAAAAGTTTAGTTATATTAGACATAACTATCCTAAATAACTATCTATGATATTTATAATAGTATTTTCACCAACAGACTTTTCAATATCAAGATACTGTTTTAGGTCCCCTAATTCATCTGCCAATTTTTCTGGTATGGGCTTTGTTTGTTTAGCTTTTATAGCTGCCCCGATACGCTCCAACGAAGGTACTCCCCCCTGCATTAATTCTGACAGCACAGAATTCTGTACCTCTTTATAGGTCTCTCCACCAAAATAATCAGTTAACGGATCATCGGCTTTGGCTTGTTCTTTGACTTGTTCCTCTTCCTGTACTCCTTCCTTTTTAATTTTCTCTGCTCTATCATTATCAGTTACTCTTAAAATACCTGCTCCATTTTTAAGAAGTTGTACAGTGTAAATTCGATTCTCAGAACCTCCAAAAAAATCACCCCTCCATGACATACCCTTTCCATGCATTATATTCTCTAAACCAACTTTCTTTCGATTTTTAATATTATTCAATGTAGTAAGCTTATTTTGTAACATATTGAGTTGTTTTTCGCTGATCCAAGTAGATTTCATAATAGCTGGCATACCCTGAAACTCTGCTTCCCAAGGACTTTTAACCTCTTTAGTTTTAAAATCTCCGAAAAAACCTGTACCTGAGTTGGGATCAAGTAGACCTTGAACAAAATTCTCAGTCTTTACTCTCACTTCATCAAATTTGGCTTGTTTATCTTCTTTAGCCTCAGGTGCTTGAACTACTTTAACTTCTGGACCTCCAGCTTCACGTTCTCCAGGTTTGAAATATTTACCCTTTCTAGGACCTTCATGGAAACCTTCACGATCATAAATCCTCTTATAAGAAGAATCTACTTGTTTAGAGAGATACTCCATAAGAGATAGAATTTCTTTTAAATTAGAATCTGGTTCATGTATCATAATTTCACCAACATAAGCCAACAAGCTATTGCCACTAGTATATCAGCTACCGCTACAGTTATCATACAGGATAGCATGGCTATTCTGTATCGAGATAACTTCCGTCCAAAGGACGGATCGTCTAACCGCACTTAGAATAGCCACATTCCCTACAACTAGCACATCCTTCCGATTGACTTAGGATGCCGCTACATTCCGGACATTTAGAAGTACTTACTATGATCTCAGTAAAGTTATCTATAGTAGTTGCATCTCCATGCCCATTAGCATGTATGGATAATCCTCTGGAAGATTTAAGAACAGAGCCTATCCCATCTGCTAAGGAATTTATTTTTCGACCATTATCCCATATGGGGCAACACGTTATACCAGTTAATTGTTTAACTAATACATCTAAAGGAACACCATACTGCAACGCAGTACTAATAAGCCTACAGACAGCTTCTGTAGTAGCTGATTCACACGCACCAGACTTACCTACAGTGGCAAATACTTCATACATTTGATCATTGGAATAATTCATTGTTACATACATATTTCCATGACCAGTATTAACCTTAGTAGTAGACCCTACTAAAGTATGAGGTCTGGAACCAGTTTCCCATTCAGTACTATCAGAGGTAACTTTAGTAGTTGAATTATCAGTCGATACTAATACTTCTTTCTCTCTACTACCATTTCTATATACTGTAATCCCCTTACAGCCCAACTCCCATGCTTGCTCATATGCCTGACCAATATCATGCTGAGTGGCCTCATTGGGAAGATTAATAGTTTTAGATATTCCAGAATCTACATACTTCTGAAAGGTTGCTTGCATACGAACATGCCAATCATGATGAATCCCATCACTAGTTACGAAAACTCTACGAAGGTCCGAATTCATTAAAGAGTCTAAACCAACCCCCTCAGAAAGTTTTTGAGATATCTCAACCTCTGTCATTCCTAGCTTATCTTGTAAATCCTCATCTATATAAAATAACTCTAAGTCTTCTAAAGCGGCCGACATGTTATGTTTCTTATATGACAAAGCAAATAATGGCTCAATGCCACTAGAACAATTAGATATCATACTAATAGTTCCAGTAGGAGCAATGGAAAGTCTCCAAGCATTACGCATATGAATCCATTCACCACCATGATCCTGACTCAAAGTAGATCCAGGGAACGCAGGGAAACTTCCTTTTTCTTCACCTATATCACATGAAGTTCTATCAGCTACATCCTTTAAGTTATATCCAATAGTATCAGCTAACCCAATAGCCTCATCACTATTATATGGAATATTCAATTTTACTAGAAGATTGGCAAATCCCATGATACCCAGCCCAACTTTTCTAGTCATCATATTCATATTTTGAGTAAACTCAGTTGGATGTCTATTAGCATCAACCACATTATCTAGAAATCTAATACAGATAGGAACAACTTCTCTAAATCTATCTATATCAAACTCATTATCTCTAACGAAATTGCTAACATTTATACTACCAAGATTACAGGACTCTCCAGATAATAGAGGTTGCTCACCACATGGATTAGTAGCATTAATAGGTCCAAACTCTGGAGTAGAATTATCTTGGTTGATTCTATCTAACCAAACCATCCCAGGTTCTCCATTAGTCCAAGCACCTTTTATTATTTCATTGTAGAGCTCTCTAGCTTTTATGTAGTTTCCGTCATCTGATGGAGAGTCATAAGAGCTATGATCTAATGGCCAAGCTAAATGAATCCATTTATCTTGTTGAACTGCTTCCATAAATGTAGAATCGGCACCAATAGAAATATTAAAGTTAGAAATCTCGCCTTCTACATTCTTACAATGAATAAATTCTTCAATGTCAGGATGATAGACTTCCATGATAGCCATGTGTGCGCCATCTCGCTTCCCACCTTGGGTAATCATGGTTCCTACCTGAGAAAGAACTTTAAGAACATGAATAGGACCACAAGCTTTACCTTGGGTTGTGGAGATAGCCTGACCTCTAGGGCGAAGTCCGGATAGTGAGAATCCTATCCCACCTCCGAATTTTTCAATCATTGCCTGATCTCCAGCTACTCGCATGATCTCTTTCATGCTATCCGGTATGTCCATTACATAACAGGCAGATAAAGTACCTTGTCCGGTACCAGCGTTCATAATAGTTGGGGAATTGGGCATAAAGTCTAATGACCACATTAACTCAAAGAATTTTTGATACCACTTATTAATCCCTTCTTCATTAGCTCCGTATTGACCCTCTACCTCAGCCATAGTACGTGCTACTCTATAGTACATCTCATGAACAGATTCAACTGGATTACCTTCTTCGTCTTTGAGTAAATACCTCTTTTCTAATATCTTTAGGGCATTATCTGTAAATGAATTAGCAACTGCTTCCACAATGATCTCCTTTATATAAAATAAAAACGGCTCTTACCTCGAATTTATTAGAGCCGTTTTATAACCTTGTATGTAGGCTCTACTACTATGTAGGTATATTCAACCTCATTTCACCCCACTTAGCTACCATTAACGCATCTGTGGCATCTTGAGACAATTTACTGATTTCCTCATCACCGAAAATCTTTTTAGCCATTAACGTAATTTTATCCTTATCCGCTTTCCCATTCCCAACAACATCCTTCTTCCAGGTCATAACATTAACTGTAAAGATATCAATGTCATTGTGAACAAAAACTGTACGACACATTGCCAGAATATGAACTAGTTTAATTAATGACTGTCGATTTTGAACTAAAGGAATATCTTCTATACATACTAAATCATCGGGGGTCACATTCTCAGCAACCCAAGGCACCATTTGTAAGTATAGTTCTTTGAATCGAGTCTCCCAAGATCTTGATTTAGATATCAATTCTACCACTTCAAGACCCTCTAAGGAAAGCTTTGCAATGGCAATTTTTGAAGTACTTATATCTAATCCAAAAACATTCATAGCTAAATAGACATCTTCATACGTTCCTGACCTCTACGAGTAATCAACCGACTTAGAGTCTCAAATTGAGAGTCGTATAGGCTTAAACGGCCACGTAAAATCTTTAACTGTCCAGTCATATCAATGATTCGTATCTTAACTCTCTGAAGTTGATCATCTTCGAGAATAGCTTGACCCTTCAAAGAATCTTTAAGCAATCTCTTTGAAGACTCAGCCTCTAGTCCTGCTATTTTAGTAGATAAAATCAGATCATAACCCTCTGAAAGTATGTATAACTCTCCCTCAAATTTTGAGATTTCATAATTCATGTAACCTCTCCAAGCACCGAAGAAAGCTAACCAACTATCAATTTGAGTATCAGATAGATTATCGGCATTAGATGGAAAAGAATATGAATCTACAGTACTAGGTCTCTCCGGAGAGGGGAACTTATCATCTACTTTCTTTAGATCGTTAGACTTCTCTATAAATGAAGATAATGAAATAAGAGGCATAATAAATCACAGTCCTTTTATAAAATGATCTTTTTCGCAGGTTTGCCTATAATTACACCAATCATGTTTCCAGTCGGGTTGATAAGGAACATGCTCTTCTTTAGCTAGGTGTTCTTGAACTAACCTAAACTTATCGAGAGTAGTATTAATTATAGATTCATTTCTTTCAGTTTCACAAATTATATACTCTTGATTATTCTTATTAACATAAAAAACTATTCCATCATTTATACCTGTCATCAAAGAATACAAATTCCACTGAATCAAATGATCATGTCTAGGTAAATACTGAGCATACTTAGGATTCTTAGGTTCTGCCATAGACTTAACTTCTACAAGAATTTCTTTACCATCTGAAGGTCTCTGAATTACAGCATCATAGAATCCCCTCATCGGAGGATCTTCATAAGTAACTTCAACCTCTGATGAAACTAATAGCCCTGTATCTTTTAATCTTTGCTCTATAAATTCATGGAATACAGTACCCATAGCCATTCTACGCAAACTTTGATCAGGGATAGGATCTTGAGTATACCCTAACATATGATAGTACAAAGCTCTAGGACACATATGTGCCTGAGATGGACTGAAATGTGTTCGTTTGTATGGTTGCCTTAAAAGTGTTTTTTCATGAGCGTCAAAAGTGGCTTCCATCCAATGTTTATCTCTAGCAAGAAGAATGTCTTTAAGCTTAGGCATCGAGTCTCCCTTGAGCAAATTTTAAAAGATTTTCTATAAACATAGATTTAAACTTACTCTTTACATCTTTATTTTGATATCTCCAAATAACTAAATTGTATTTAGAAAATAGGTATTCATCACGCTCTCTGTCACGTTTTTTGAAATGACCCATCGGCCCGTCCAACTCAATACCTAACTGTAAGTCGGGAATATATACATCAACCACGTAGGGAGGAAAATCTTCCTCTAACATACTACCAAATCCAGCTTCTTTAACCCAAGCAGCCATCATGTACTGATGTGGAGTATCTTTTTTACGTGGCTCAGACCTCATCGAATACGCCTCATAGTTGGATTATCTTGATCCCAGCCTGATGATGTTGGAGAGGCTGGACGTGTGGACCTATTAGTAACCCTATCTGAATTTAAAAGATTGGCTGCCAATATATCAGGATCGCCTACATCAGATGAATTCAATAGAGTATGGTCATTATCCGGTAACTCTTCAGTACCTATATTACGTGGAATATCCTCTTCCATTATAGGGTCTTCAGATGTCTTATTAGTTTTACGTTTACGCCTTTTAGGTTTTGGAGGATTCTTTAAACCCTCACTAATCTCCGCCGTCATCTCAGCATAAATAGTTCGTACATCAGATCTAAGACGATCAGCAAATTTCTCAGCTATATCACCTGCTAAATCCTCATCGACATGATATACCCCTTCTAACATACTACCAAATGATGAAAGAATACCCTGTAAATCTTGTGCTAATGACCCTACTGAACTTGTTGTCATGACAACTCCTTTATCTCTTTTGATATTTGAGATTGTAACTCTTCGCTTTCTTTTAATATCTGAAGGAATTTTTCTCTGCCCATTCCTTTAGTTACTTCTCCTGTTGAGCTATTAATATAACTATACTGCGGACCACTCTGCTTTATTACAGATAAGTCTTTAGCAATCATAAACATTTCATATAACGGATCAGGCAATCCAGTAAAATAAAATGGTACTGAAGAGGTCAAAAGAGGTCTAGAAGTTTTATTTTTCTCAGCTTTCATCTCTATGAAGAATCCTTGAGGACTCTTAACTTCTCCAATGGTCTCACCCTTTCTAACTCTAACCATTATTCTACTAAAAAATTCTTGTCCCTTTCCTCCAGGTAGCGCATCCCTAGTTATATACCCACCAATACCTGCACGAATCTGGTTTATTAAGATTATTGCAGTCTTAGTATTAGATTGAGGAAGTTTACGGTAGAACTGATTCATCATACGGGCCTGTAGCCCAATTGATTGATGTTCCATACCTTCTTGGGCCTCAGCAGTCGGTAATAAGGCTGCTATACTATCTAATACTACTAAATCTACCTCTTGATCACATAATGCTAACAGAACATCTAATGCTTTCTCCCCTGTTTGTGGCCTAGAAACTATCAATTTCTCAGTATCAATTCCGATATTAGCAGACCATATAGGATCATAAGAGAATTCAGCATCTATAAATGCACAGGTATTTCCCAACTTCTGAGCATTAGCGATAATTCTTTGAGATATATAAGTCTTTCCAGAACTTTGATATCCGAATAACTCTGTAACTGCCAATCTAGGTATTCCACCACCTAACATTTGATCTAAAGCTGGCATCCCAGTCTCAATTCTAACTGTATCTAGTGCCTCATCATTACCAACTACAAGATTAGTCTTTAATTGTTTATTAATTTCAGTAACTATGTCACTTACTTGTATATCAGTGCTCATCTATCATATCCCCCCATGACTCTTTCGAGCGTTTTAATTCTACTGCTATAGGAATCTGGAAGGAAAAATCTTCCATGATTTCTTTAATATCTGGTACTACAGAATCTTCCATATTATCGAATAAAATCTCATCATGTACTGTATTTCTAATAGTACCCCCTACACTTTTTACATATTCCCAAGTATTACAAAGGCTAATTTTTACTAAGTCCCCCGCAGTACCTTGAATAATATAGTTAGTAGCGTTTCTAGATTCATCAGCTATAACTGGTATCTTACGACCAAATAATGTATGAACATACCCCTCACGTTCTGCAAATTTCTGCATACGGTCACAATAGTTCCTCATTAAAGGATAAGAAGACCAGAATTGATCCAAAAATCTTCTAGCTTGAGGAATAGTTATAGAACATTCATCAGCAAGCTTTTTTGCCCCACCACCATACAAAGCACCAAAATTTAGACGTTTACCTACTTGACGTTGTTCTTTATCAAGTTGACCTGATGAGAGATTGAATATCATACCAGCAGTAAATCCATGCATATCAACACCATTATTAAATGCATCAATCATGTTCTGCTGTTTAGCGGCATGAGAAACTAATCTTAATTCTAATTGGGCATAGTCAAAATCTAAAAATTCTTTATCTGGTAAAAATATACGCCTAACCTTTGGATCACCGGGAATATTCTGAAGGTTAGGATTACTGGACGAAAATCTTCCAGTAATAGTTCCTGTAGCATTCCAGTGGGGATGTAATCTACCATTATGTGCAGATTTCGTATATGGCTGTATATAGGTAGAATCAACTTTCTCAATAGATCTCCACCTAAGTACTAATTCAGCCACCTTAGTACCTATAGGATGGTCTATACCCTGTAAAGCCTTTTCACTAGTACTTCTACCACCAGTTTGCGTCTCAATAATCGATTTAATTCCTAGCTGATCGTATAAATACCCCTGTAATTGCTTAGTACTGCTAATCTCCAATGGTCTTCCGATAATAGAATATAATTCATCTTGAATAGATCTCTGTTCAGCCTTGTATTGCTTATGCAGAATATGCATATAATCGAGATCAATCTTAATGCCATTTTTTTCCATTTCTAGAATTAATGGAATTAACTTATGCTCCATCTGCAAAAGCTTTGGGTATAGCCTATTCATCTCACCAACATAAAGATGGGCTAAAGCTTTTGTGAGTACAGTATCCATACACGCATAAGGGTCCATAAATTCATGGGGTACATATGAATAATTCTTCAACTTATATTGCTTCATATAAGTCTTAATAGTGTCCTCTGAGGCGGCAGCGCTCGGACCATAAACCTCTACAGCAGCGTCTTTAAGCCCATGAGGGGGTCTAGAATTTCTTAAATGAAGCACTCTTAGCGTATCTATAATTCTACGAGGTGGTTCTGCACCATAAGTCTCTCGAATCATATGTAAATCAAATTCAGCATTATGAAAAATAAATATCTTACTATCTACTTCAAATAGATCAATCAAAAATTTACCAATATTCTCTACACCATACTCAGTATTTCTAATAAATATAGCTTTATCATCCCATGCCAAAGAGACACCGAATGCTCGATCCTCTCTCCAATTCAATCCAGTAGTCTCTGTGTCTACTGCTACATACTGATCATTACTAGTCAGTACGGAAGTCTTTAGGGAATCAAGATTCCGAGAAGTAAAAAGGTCGTACTGTGGTAACTGCTGTACTGTCGTCACTACTTATCCTAATTTCATCATTAAATTCTGGTAAAACTTCTATATTAATACGTTCTGAATCAAAAGATCCTATAGATTGAATCAAAAATGGTAATTGAAAATGAATTCTATCGAATCCTTGGTAGATTTTAGCATCCTCAACCATTAAATCAGCATCAATTACTGCTCTAGGAACAACTAATCTAATACCGCCAGGTGGATCTAGATCAGGCTCAATTCCAATTAAATCTCTATCAGTAGTCTGTAATGCTAATTTAAGATGATCCAAAAATAACTTTCTATTTATACTAAACAGCATATTGCCGTTAGCATTAACTAAATCATAAACCCTTTCTGGATATGTTTGCTGAACTCTAGGAGTATAGATAGTAGTGTCTCCATCACATATAACTATATGATTCTGATTAGAAGATAATCCTACCTCTATGTCATCACCTGATATCAATTTACTTGCCGCTATTGCAAATTCAGACGGTACTACCACATTGGGCAAAGTATCACCCTCAAACGGCACTAAAGCTGTAAAACTAGAGAACCCATTCATTCCTGATATGAAGAAATTTCCATCAACGCATCCAATATATGAATAAGTTAAACTAGCTTGCTCATATGTCTTAGCTATAAAATCACTAGAAGTAGCTAAAAACTTCAAAAAATCCGAATTAGTCGTACACTTCATTTCAAGAGTGGGTGGGTTAGGTATTTCATCATATATACCTTCAACATAAGGGATACTGACACGTGATCTACCTGATTTAACAGTTATGGCCCCACGGCCATCAGAGATCAAATCAACAGATTGTCCCTTAAATCCACCCACTATCTCTCGAAGCTTAGGAACCAATACCGAAAAAGAAAAATTCTCCTCAGTATCTATTGGTTCCTCATTCCATATAGGCATATCTCCATCTTGCCAGATTTTGATAGTGCCATCTTGGATTAACCCAAGCAATGGATACTTCTTGGCAGTGGTAGATAGAACGGAGTTAATAGAATTTAACTTCCGCTCAAAATTTACTCTACCAATTGTTACCATTTCTCTTCCTTATCCTTACCACTAGCTAAACTCTTCATCTGCTTTTCCATATCAGTCATACGACGACCTAATTCAACTAGCAATGACTCATTCTCAGTTACTTCAGACTGAGTTATTACTTTGCCCATAGCCTCACCTAAATCATCCCAAGATACTTCGATAGCCTTTACCGCCCTATCTATTTGATCTTTAATATCTCCATCTATATCTATGTCAGAGATACATATAGAAGGTCGGAAAAAATTGAATCCGCCACCAGTAGCCATCTTTAGGGTTAGACCTAATTCAACAGAAACCTTAGCCATTATTGACCCCCTTGCATATTCTCAAATGCATCGTTGTCAGACTTAGCTTGTTGCTGTACCTCATCAGAAGTCATCACATACTCTCCGGGTGTCTCACTAAACTGAGGAAGATCAACTTCTACGATTAATTTAGCCGCTATTGCCTCAATATCTGGAAGATCATTCTGAATTGAAGCTATCTCATTAGAGAAATCATTCGATAACTGAGTATCTGAGTAATCCAAGGAGTACGTAGTACGATCTTGTACTTTCATACAGCCATAATCAAAATTACGTTCGGTCAGAGAATCCATAAGTTCCCGCTTAGCCTCTAAGTTTTTATATAGAGTAAAAGAAGCTTGGAACAGTTGAGGCTTACGAATTGTCTCTCTAAAGAAAACCTTTTGACCTCTACGAACCTCATCCCAAGGTTCTTGCCCTTCACGATCCAATCTAGGATTTTGAGCTACATGGAATGTCCCATAATGGAATACCCATGATAAAAATCGTTCAGTTGTATTAGCTATAGCTTCATCAGCAGAAGTGCAATGAGGGCAAGGATCACCAACAACTGGATTACCAGACTCCGATATGTTTAAACGGTTGCAATATTCATACTTAGTAAACCTAATACCATTTGCACTTATTCCAGGTATGTTGTGATACCTACTTAGGTCTCCACCATCTCCAATAAACTTCATTACAGCATATTCTTGAGGGCGTACTCGAACTGTATTACGCCAAATACTATTAGGATTACGTATTTCATCTGTCGCATTACCAAAGTTTGAACTTGGAACATATGTACCTACGCTTATTTTAGGCATTGTTAGAAAACTCCTTGATTTTATTTAAATCTCTTTTAAGTGCCTTTAACTTCCAGTAACTATGAAATTGAAGTTCTGAGAAATCTTCCACGTCTCCAAAATCTTTAGCTTGTCCGGGAGCAAAGGTATATTCTATTGTTAATCCCATATTCAGTAGCATATCTGTCGTTCTATAGGCCATCTTGATACCGCTGTTATCTTTATCTGGACAAATTATAATGGTCCGAGCTAAAGATCCTAGCATCCTAGCTTGAATTTCAGATAGATTACCACCAAAACTACTTACCGTATTAACCACTCCTTCTTGATGAGCCTTGATTGCATCGAATAGCCCCTCAACTAAAATTATTTTCCCATCTTTGGATTGAACTTTATCAAATGGAAACAAAATTCGATCCTTATCCATACCCTTACTATTAATGTATTTAGGATTACCTACAATTTTACGTTGTACGCTACCCATTAGCTTATTATTTTGATAGATAGGCACTACTATGCTGTCATATCCTTTATGATATTTAAGACTAAAGTCTTTAATAGTATCGTTTTTGATGCCCCTCTCCTGTAAATACTCGTTATCAGTGGCTAAGGGCAACTCCTCAACATCAAATAAAGGAGTCATTTCTTCCTTTTCAGTACCAAAAGGATTCTTTCTAAGATGTATCTGAGGAGATAAATCTAAAAGACGTTGGTACAGTCCCTTATTTGGGGCTAATTTATCTAATAAACTTTTTAAATCTCTTCCTTTTCCACATCCATTAAAGCAATGCCACCCATTATGGACATTTATAGCTAAACTGGCATTATTATCCTCATGCCAAGGACAATAAGCTACAATTTCATCACCATAAAATCTAGTGACAGTTAGCCCTGCATCCTTTAAAAATTCAACTACTATTTCTGACATTATCTCACTTTAACTTGTTGTACTATTCTTAATACTAAATATACATAAACTAGGGTGAATATTATAAATAATAATGAAGCAGTCCACACCCCTAAATATTGTGAATATTCAGTAATTCTATACCCTAAATATAAAAACCCTGCATTTATAACTCCATAAAAACTAAAGAGAAAGAAGATTAATATCCATCGGAGGGTCCCCTCCAATCGATCTACCAATATCACCCGAATCGGGGTAAAAACTAATATCAGAAGATTTCGTAACAGCCCTACCATTCCTAATAAGAGGAACAGCAACCTGTCGAGTATCAAGATCCCTCGAAGACCCGCCGACCGAGATAAGTGTGTCAACAAACCTATTGAAATCATATCCCCCGGCCACCGCCGAAGCCAACGCTGGAGTTTCAATTTGATTATTTGCATCCCTTTGCCTTCCTGTCTGGTTTATGACCAGTAACGCCGTCTCTGTATCCGTTGCCAAAGTTTTAAATGCCTTGCATTTATTTTTCATCTCTACCCAAGACTCCCTAGAGCCTTCATCATCATCTACCAAATATATACCATCTATTAAAACTAAATCTGGAGCATCTGATTTAACTATTGAGGCGATAGAACTCGGAGTAAGTTTATCAGTAACTGAGTTACTGTATAATATCAAGTCCTCTCTATTAACCTCACTTAGATATTTTCTATAATTATCCTCAATACCTGGTAATCCATTAACTAAACAATGATGAGATATAGGATATCCATGCATTTGAGCCAATAAAGTATCTACACGACAATCTAATTGATTCGAGGTTAACTCTGGAGAGATTACAACTACTTTTTGACCCTCATAATAGTTCTGAAGTGCTATTTTCAGACCTATCCAAGATTTACCAATCTTAGTATCAGCAATTAATCCTACAAAATGACCTTTAAGGAAGGTCACTGGAAAATCATCGAGAGGAGCAATTCCCCAATTTAAACGAGTTTTATTCAACCCATCCGCCCGAAGACGATAATCCTCAAATCTAGAATTAGTTGAGATATCAAATACACGTCTACTAGACTCATCATGACGCTGTAATGACTGTAGAGAGCTTATTAGGCTAGTTAGCCCACCTTCTGCATCCTTTTCAATTACAGACTCATGTCCACCAATTGATATATATACATTTCTTCGGACATGATCGCTTCTGAACTCTTTCGCAACATAATCAAAATTAGCAATCTCAGTTATATGAAAATCGGGAAACCGAGAGTTAAGGATCTCAGAATCAGGACCTTGCCCATAGGCAATAACGTAGTCCCAAATAAAAGTAGCTTCGTCTGGATGATAGGGGAAGTTCTGAGGAGTTAGCCTGTAGTCCTGCCGAAGTATATTTAAATGTTCTGGCGTTTTTATTGATGATAAAAGTGACCGTTCAATCTCTTCTGGTTCCAAATCATTTGACCTTTTTTTTTATTTGATATTTTTAAATCAGTAGAGAGAATATACCATTTACCGATTACCTAAGTCAATGGCTATTTTTATGGATGACTAATATGATTTTGAGCAAAGTGACTATTAAGACCGGTAGTATTTTTACCTGAATTGTATATTACAGCATACATAACACCAAAACCTGCTGCAGGGGTAAAATCAGCCTGATCGAATTCATGAGTATGGCCCATAGATAGAAATGAACCCGCATCTCCCGATGAAGTCACATTTACTGGAAAGACTGATGTGCTGAATGAGTTCAATGTATAGGTATATGGCCCACTACCGGCTTTATTGCTGACATAGTATAAACCATCTATTACTGGAGTAGAATTAGTTCCAGTAATCCAAATAGATCTATTATTAGGCATACTATACGCACTGGTAATTACTGTTGGATTAGCGACAGATATGGCAGTAATAGTAGAACTAGCTGGGCCAGATGTATACAAATTATTAGCATATGCAACTACCTGCATCGATACAGCCGTATATTTACTACTTGAAACAGTCCACCTATACACATTACACCCTGCATTTACCCAGTTACCTGCATTAGACCCATCACTGGATTCATGTCCACATATACTAGTAAATACTAGTGGGGCAGAATCTAATGCTGGCAAATTAATAGTAAATCTACCATCACCATCAAGCCCAGTATGGCCCACAAATCCGGTAAATCCTACCATTACCTCTGCATTAATCTTAGGAGTATCAGTATTCCACTCATCATAAGTGGTTCCACTATTGAAAATATCTCTATGAGCTATATAAAGACCTGAACCTTCAGTCACTGTGCCTGAATTACGCAAATAGAGCGTAGCTTCATCAGTTCCAGGGTGGAAATCAGGCGTACCGCTAGTTGTTTTATCTCTAGAAATGAAGGTAAGTCCTGCACCACCACTAGCTACTCCGCCACCATCTGGATGAATTCCAAGATGATCTACACGCATTAATGGAGTGTCAGTTAATTCTTTAGATTTATGATTCTCATATAGCTTCTTTGTCCAACGGAATTCACTAATCCAGTCAGCTGAAGTACTACCACCTTGGTTATATATGCTTAATTCTGACCCCGTAGGACCGTATTCTTCTCTCCCAACGACCCTACCAGGTCCTTGAGGTAGAAAATCTAAACCACTAACAACTGCCTTATCTAATGGCTGGAATACTGCATTTGCAGTCTCTCTTGATCTAGTTACTAGATCTCTCATTAATTTACGCTCATTAGAAGGCTCAAATACCTTAGATTTATCTCTAAATAGAACCATCTCACAATTCCAACCAACATGAGTTAAACTACACAATGAAGAATATACAAACCAAGTTTCGTCAGATATTTTAGACATAGGTATATTCACATTAACTAAATCTCCAGCACGAAGAACCGAAGGTTTATTGTTATATGCATATAGAGGAACTCCGGAAACCACTACTCTGCACTCTCTTATAGTATAGGAACCTGTGGGCTTAAACTGCTCTAAAAGAGCACGTGCCTTATTCTCACACTGGATACTAGTAGTAAGTGTAGAGTCATCTACTATCCTCTCTTTCACTATTCCATAGTTATCTATAGAAGTAGTGTCTTCCGCAACTCCGTAGGCACCAGATTGTCCTCGAACACTAATCTTATTTACAAAATCTAACGCATGATCTTTTATCTCATGTTCAATAATAGGCATACGTTGACTACCACGACCAGCAGTCTCAGTTAAAGTAAGTCCATAAGTTAAAGGATCAGAATGCCTCTTAGATGTAGCAGTAGATAAAGTTCCAGTCTCTAAGCCAGAATGCCATAAATTAGGTCCAACCCATCCTCGAACTATTTTAGCGGCTGACGTTGCTGGGCTACTAGTATTTCCGCTAATTCTAGCCCTAACATAGTACGCTGTAGTGCCAAAACTTTGATCGGTAGCATTAGCTTCTTTAATACCCGGCTGTACTGGTCTCCACGAAGGAGGCATATCAAATATTACAGTATTTGTTCCAGAAACTTTAAAATCAAAAGTAAAATCAGCACTGGTCAATGCTGCCCAATCATCAGTTCCTTCTCCACGATAATATTCCCAAACAACAGCTGAATATCCACTAGAGGAAGAACTTAAAACATCAGATATATTTAAACGCAATTGCGTAAACGGTTCATCACTTCCAAAATAGATAGCATCTCCAGCTTGACCATTATCTAGTGCATAAACCTTTTCTGGAGTAACAGTACCTGCGGTTCCAGCGCTAGTCACATTTACTGCCACTGAGAAGGTAGTATCACTTATTACAGTGACTTCACGAGTTCCATCTATTACAGGAGTAGAGTTAGATGAGGCTATAACAACACTATGGCCAGTAGTAAGGTCATGTTTTATTTCTTGTGAAGCTGTACCTTGACTACCTGAAGATGTCACATTAACAGGGATAGTAAATGTAGTATCGCCTGTAACCGTAATTTGATAGGTATCATTGACTGCTGGGGTAGAGTTAGCTCCTGTTATAGTAACAATATCATCAGTAAATAGACCATGATTTGCAGAAGTAGTTATTACCGTTGGATTAGCCACAGTTATGCCAGAAATAGTATGATTTGCACCCGCAATACTCACCACGGTAGGATTAGCAACAGTATTTGAAACTACTCTCAATGCTGTACCAGACGTAGCTGACTTTATTTCTTGGTTAAAATTAGTAAATTTAGATCCGGCACTAGCAGAAGTATCATATCTATAACAATAAGATATTAATGTGGTAGAAAGAGGATTAGTGGGAGAAGTCCCCATAGGACGATTAGTCACCCACGGCTCCGAACCACGATCAAAATACTCAAATGTTCCAACATTTGAAGTTTTTACGTCACGTATAGTAGCCACAGTAGTTGGAGTTCCAGTTGTTATATAACACCTTGCCCAATATAAATATTTGTCATTGGGGGGCTTAGTACGTGCAGTGAGAGTTCCAGCATCTCCAGCATTGGTCACATTTACTGGAATACTAAATGTAGTAGCATTAATTCTAGTAGCAGTATGAAAACCATCAATTGACGGAGTTGTGTCACTGCCTAAAATAGAAACCTTGTCCCCAGTAACAAGATTATGATTAGTAGTAGTGCCACCAGAAGCATCAGCTGAAGTTATGACTGTAGGATTAGCAGCTGTAGCACTATTAAGTCCAAAATTAGCACTCGTTTTGTCGGCAGCTGGACTGGATAAAGAGACTAAATCTTTATATGGATATTGATCCATTATCTGCATATTAGAGAATTCATCCACAACTATATCGTGCGCCAAAGCGCCTATGGATTCCTCACTATCCCACCTAACATCTATATAATAATGATTACTACCATCTACATGACCCATATCTCGTTTCCAAGAAGCGTCCCCACTAGCACTTAAAGCTTCAGTAGCAGTAATATGATTATTACACACCACATGACCAGCACTTCCCACACTACTTACATTTACAGCAACGGAAAATGTAGTAGCACTAATAACAGTTACAGTATGAGTACCATTAAGAGAGGGAGTAGAATTAGAGCCTGTTATGGTAACAGTATCTCCAGTATCTAGATGATGACGTTCAGTAGTCACAACAGTAGGATTAGCTACAGTATTTCCACTTATAGTAAGACCTGAAATGGTCTGCCACGACTCTCCTAGCGATGAAAAGTAATTACTGTACCACTGCCAAACAAACTTAACATTAGAATAATCTGGAATAGCTGATTGAAATGCGTGGAGAGAGACACCATTAAATGGTTTTTCAGATCCAAAATACCAAGTTTCAGTGGCCCCACCTATAAAATTAGTAGTATTCTCAGTTGAATCCCATAACAGCCTCTGTCCAGTACCCGCATTACCTCCAGTCATGTTCAATGAAAGCCATACTCCTCCATGACCATCACGACCGACCGATACTCCCGAACCTGCCGCACTGTGAGTATATTTCCAAACTTCATCAAAAAATCTTGGATCACCACATCTAAAATCATGGAATAAATTCGGCTTTGTATATAACTCAACCGTTGATACATAACCAGTTGTTATGCTACCAGTACGAGCATATGCCCTAACCCAATAACGTGTAGTTCCTCTATGTTCATCACCATGATCTACCTTAGATATAGCAGTACTGGTAACGTCTTCGGGTTGAGTACTTCCACTACTGGCCCACGGAGCATACCAAGATTGATCAGCATCATTAGCTGTAGGCATGTCTGGAGTGGTTCCTAGATCACGCTTAGTCCAACTAGTTAAATTACTAGCAGTCCAATAGGTAGTTCCATAAGTTTTTGTAGAATCAACACTAAATTTAGAATCAGCTGTAGGGGTAAAGTTAGTCCAAGCGGTGCCGTTCCAGAATTGCCATTGAACAGTACCCGCATAAGTGCCCTTAGCTATAGTATCTCCACTCTGTAAAAATGTGTATCTAAGACCATCAAATTGACTATTAGATCCAAAATATAAAATATCAGCTGATTGGGGAGTTGCAGTATCCTCAGCAGTCTGCGGTGTTATAAAATACACATTACCATCATGAATATCCCTAGTTAAGTCCACCCAATAAGTACGAGGATACTTTGCTGGATTAGCAATATAGTTAGCATGTGTATAATTAGTAGGACTAGGAGTATAGTAAAAAGCCATTAAATCCTGTTGAGGATCTTCCGAAGCTAATTCTCCTATAGCTTCCAGACCAGTTTTGACTCCCCTATATAAATAATCTCCGGGAACGCTACTAGTTATAGACTGATAATCACCTTTTTGACTATAAACACGTCTAATATATTCTTGATAAGGAGAACGATTTATTCCAATACGTCTAGCTAGTCCACGCTCTAATCCTTGATAAGTTGGCTGATAGGTATCATAATTTAAAATTAAGTCAGTTATTTGGCTAGGAGTGACGGCAGCATAATCTCCCTCGCTACCAGAAGCTTCAACAGTTCTATCACTGATATCATCTAGATAATCTCTACAAGTTAATACCAAGGAATTTTCTTTAAAATCTGGCTCAATGGATACTATCCTACCTAAAAAGGTAACAAGTCCCCAATCATCAATTACCCTAACTCTTTGCATAGCTTTATAGATATTACTGCGAGAAATATCTAATACTTCATTTACAAAGACACGTAAAACTCTACTACGATTACCAATAGAGTCTAAAATAGAAATTCTCTGAACTGCTAAATCAGTGGTCCAAGACTCTTGTTTGGTCCTATCTAATTTAACTAGGCTAGAAAATTGAAAATGTGTTCCAGCTAGTGCCATATATATCCTTAATACTGATTATGGTGAAATTACGTCATCATCCCAGTTCATATCAAAACCACTCAACCCTGCCGCCGTTGATAAATCGTCGCTACTGCCTGACTTATTTACAGTGGTAGTACTACCGCTCGTACCATCCTTATAATCATCTTTATTTACATCCGCTCTATTATCTTCTAATTTACGTTGCTCTAATTCATTTTTAATTACTTCAAAATCAAAACTATACTTCCAAATATTTGGCTGTCCTCCCACAGCAGTAAGAGTTATTCTTCTAATTATTCCTCTATATCGCCTACGTCCTCTATAAGTTAACTCATAGTCCCACTCCCAAACTAATGAAGAGGCGTCGCGGCCAAAATATCTATTCCCCCCATCACCCTGAACCTGACTACCCCTGACATCATTTGAAGGCTCATCTCCATAATAATTAAGGTCAGTATTGGATGCCTGGGCAGTTGAACCCATTCCATGTTTAGGTCCAATAGTTAATGCAATAAATCTATTTGGATCATTCCATTCAAATCCAGTAACTCTATTTCTATTATGTACATTAGACCACTGAGTTCTACCAATGTCTAATAGATGCTGCCTACGAATATGGTGACCACTAGTACTGTTAGGATGATCTTTCTGATCCCATAAAATACCCTGGACACTAATTATCTCTCTCATCATCCCTAAATCCAGATTCAAAGAAAGGATTTGAGCAGTATTAATATCATCAGTAGTGCTCGCTTCTTTACTCGATCCAGGCAGTGGAGCTACGACACTCATAGTTTGCCAAGTATGAGTTAATGTCTCAACATCTAATTCAAATTCATTTGCTACAGTAGGAATAGATGGATCATATCCAGTGGCGGCAGTAGGTACATTAGGTCCAACACTTCCAGAAGTTCTACCTCTAATCACATCTGGTATACTGTCTTGCCAATGAGAATCTGATGCTATCAACCTACCATTACTAGCTGACGTAAAACGTGCACCCATAGAATTCTGCGAAGCGTCTACAGTTGCCTCAGTTATTACTCCAGTAGGATCAAACGGGCAAGATAGTATAACATTTTGTGTTATCAGACCGGGAAGATTTTTTGAAGCCATATTTTATATATTCCCCATAAATTCTTATTATGGTAACAGTAATAGATTCTGTTCGGGTCCAAGAACTCCCTCATCTATTTCCCACAGCGCATATCCAGTATTGCCATCAGTCCACTGATCCTCCTGCCACTCAAAAATACCAGTATCCTCATTATCAGAATTACCTCTATTATACTGGCTCTCCCATACTGTATCTATGCCAAAGATATTAGTACCCTCTGCCGGATTACTTAAAATAAGTGTCCTCGCAGGAATATCTACATGACGAATATTCCACCAACCATTAATAGTAGGAGTACTATTCGTACCACTAATAAGAATTGAATCGCCATGTTGAAGGCTTTTTAGTACTATAGGATCACCATTAGGGTCATCAGGATCTTGTTTTAGATGTTGTGGAGTAGATGCAAGTCGTACCTCAACATACCCAAATCCATCTGCTGCGGCTGTAGTGCTGGCTCCCCAGCGACTGCCATCTCTTGCATCTACCTGCCTTATTCTATTTATAGCTACCTGCCAATCAGGTTTTACAAGGTGTTGATGAGAATGTTCATTATTTACGACTGCGAAAGACATATCCCATTCCCAAATATCTGGACGACCTCCCACAAGTCTAAAAGTTAAATCTTTAATTATTCCCCTATATTGTCTACTATCTCCTGAAGGTTCAGTACCTATAGAATATCCAAAATTGAAATCCTGTTCCAGTGTGCTGCCCCTCAGTATATTAATATCATGAAACAAACTTAAACAGGGAAACGATCTAGGATTTAAAGGGCCAGCATGTACTCCTCCCCAACCAGAAGTAGCCCGAGTCTCATCTGATACACCTTCCTGTGCATTCTTTTTTCCACCTCTAGAAATCTTCAAATATTGAGTTCTAGCTATATTTAAAAGTGTCTGACGACGGGGATTGGCCGCAGTAACTGGACCTCTATCTACTAATACTCCACTCAATTTAATAACTTCTGTACGCAACCCTAAAGCAATAACAATATTATTCAACTGGCCGGGAGTACCTACAGAATCATATGTCCCATCACGTATGTCAAAAGCGGGCAGAGGAGAAATAGCGGACATATCCATAAATTCATGACGTATATCTTCGCACCTTAACTGAAAAGCAGTAGTGGTAGGATTAGTCTTTACATAGGGAGCAGTAGTTTTATATAGAGGTTTTCCCGCTGCTCTAGGAATTTGAGTTTCCTTAGTAACCTCGTCCCATCTAGGTTTATCGGCCCAGTACAATTTATCATGTTGGTCTATCCTTATATTAGGAAGACCGTACATCTTTCTAGGATCGCTGTCCGATAGACTACCGCCTGGATTATTAGTCTCAGTCATCCTTGAATCACTAGCGGCTTGGAGAATAACAGTTACATTTACAGCCATATTACATCACACTATTGAAGAATGACGCATCATCCATACTAGTCATTCTATCTAAATCTTCTAATATCTCAGATACAGATAAGGATGAATTTACGGTCACATTAATACTCTTATTAGATATATTAGTTCTACCTGATCCCCCTCTACCTACACCGCCCCCTGCACGTCCAAAATGGTCGAACCATGACTCAGCAGAGTGACTCCATCCATCTGGAGTTGCAGCTTTATCTCGCTCCATCTGCCTACCTTTCTGAATCCTATCAACATATTTACTAGTTCGGTAGCCACCAGCCGATCCACGGCTCATGACAGATGCCATATCCTGCTCCCTACTTCCAACAAATTCTTCCGGCTCTCCAATTGTTGTACCCCCACCTGTATCCTTATCAGGATCCTTATCAGGTGGATCCTCCGGTACAAACATACCAGGGGCGGGAATTGCAGGTATTGGCACCCTACTTCCCGTTATTGAGCCAAAATGCTTATTCATTCCTACTAACCCTAAAGTGAAATTCACTATCGCACCTGGTATATCCTGAACAACCTGTTTAATTTTAGCCCATAATCCACCAATGGCATCGCCTATCATTGTTCCAATGTCTCCAAAGTTTATCTTGGCGAACCATCCGCCTATAGCGGAACCTGCACTTTTTAACCAGCCCGGAATAGTCTCCGTGAAGAATGATTTAAGTATGCCGGGAATCCTCTTTAGACACTCCCACAGAAATTCCATACCTTCCACAGCCAATCCGGGTAGACTAACAAGAAACCCCTTAACCTTCTCATATCCCTCTACCGCCATCCAAGGAAGGCTCCATTTTTGATTAGGATCGCTAAATATACCTGCTACATATTTAGCCGCAGCGATTATACAGTCACCAACTGCACTAACATCAATAGATAGTCCGGGGAAAAATGGTATAGGTATCTCTAAATTTTTATACCAGTCACCAATACCTTTAACTAATTTACTCAGTCTTTCAGAAATTGAAGGTCCCTGTTCTACCTCTGTCGGAGGAAGTTCCTCTTCGCCATCCCCTCCAAATAGTTTCGACATGAGAAGATCTTTCCATTCACCAACTTTTTTCTTTATATTCTCCCAAATCTCTCCCCAACTTTCCCAGAATTTAAATTTACTCCAAAAACTTTTCTGATCTTTATCTATATTATCAGTATCTTGTCCTATACGGTTACCAGTAGTAGCAGACTCCTCTTGCATACTGACAAACATACCACGGATATTAGCCCACATCTCTGGAATAATACTATGTCCAAACATCTTGTCATACCATTGCTCTAATACACCACCAGGTCCTAACTCTTTTTGTTGGAAGCGTTCAATCCATGCAGCAACCCTACCGCTAAATTGATTAGAACCTGCCGCTATGTCCTGAGGTATTACAATCTCACCACCATGTAACATGGTAGGAACACCTTGACCGGGACTACCAGGCACCTTACCACCCATTTGACGATTGTTACTCCACCAGTTCCCAGGCATAGCGGCCATTCCACCATCCATCTCATATGCCGCACCTTGGAACGCCGCCAAACTCTTGACGCCACCCTTAAAGCCGCCACCGTATTTTTCCTTACTGCCCATAGGCCCAGCCTGGACAGTTGCGACTGCTTCCGAATGCATTTGCCTTTGGTTATCTCTCCGCTCAATCCACCTATCAAAAAATCTCGTTACAACGTCGGCTACTTTCTGACCTGCTGCCAGCATTTGAGGCATGTTACTGATCATCCATTGTGCAAATCTTGTCATCAATGGAATAAAAGGCATTAAGAATAGATCAGCCATAGCACTTAAAATCTTAAAAACGCCACCAGCCATAGTCTGGAAAGTCTGGCTACTCATAATCCACTTAGTGAAAAGACCTACAACAGCTGCCATACCCGTACCTATAGCGGTTATAACTCCAGCAGGACTAAATGCTTTTGCTAAAGCACTTCCTACTGAGGCCATAACACCCCCATCACCCCATGTAGCAGCACCTGCGCCACCACCACCTTGAGAAGCTCCAAACATTCCTCCTAGTTGACTAGGAAGAGCCTTAAATACGCCACCTAATTGGTTACCAAGCTGTTCGGCATTTAATTTAACATTTAATAGTAGTTCCATTCCGCCGCTTTGTTGCGTCATACTTAATCCTTATTAAGATGGAAATCCGTATATATCGTCTGATGATTTAGTATTTGACCTTGGTTGTATACTAACTCCTTGCTGATAATTATCTGATTCATTAGATCTATCGACAAAAGGATCTTCTCCATATTGAGAAGTATCTATAGTTTGTATATGTTCTGGTGTTCTACCTGTTACTCCGCCTACCATTTCTGCGATAATATTTTGCACTACAAAAAATCGCCGAAATACCGAGATGTCATCCATATTTTGAATTTCATCATGGGAATATCCGGCGAATCTAGTGAGGACCTCTGCACGAGTTCTAAGTGCCAGTATATCCTCACCGCTGTCTATAGAACTTTTAAATTTTGTACACCCTGCTCAACTGGCTGAGGGACTATGGATATAAGAGCTTCGCCGATTACTCTATCTAACCTATTTAAAGTTGTTTCAGTTATAGGACGAATAGGAGTATCAGTTAACATTTTAGTCAAAGCCGCCGCATAATAGGTAGATACTGAGAACTGGAAGCCTCCATTAGCGTCCCAAGTCTGTGCCTTATCTACACAATAATTTTTTTCGCCCCAAGTCATCTCACGATACTTAAAGTGCCAACGCTTACCAGCAAATTCAAGCTCTAAAGTCTTCTCTTTAGAAGATGCAAATAATGCGGAAGGATCTTCCCCGAAAGGAAGCTCCGTATCTACATCTTCTGCCACTTCTTCTACTACTTCTTCCTCAATATTTTCGATATTCTCTTGAGTCATATCTACCTTCCTTTTTCTAGTACCCTTTGCCTTTGTTTGAGTCATTTACGTTACCACCTTTTACCTTATTTGTACTATCCCTCCGAGTATCCTCCGACTGACATAGACCTTCCGCCTTCAATTTTAGCGATCTCACAAGCAGAAGTAAAATCAGGGGCAGCTACTATATATGTACCTCGTTTACCTGCAATAGATCCCCGTATAGAAAATCTCAATAATGTAAGAGGTTTGCTACCTTCTTCTTGTTTCCAAATAGCAGTATATTCCTCAGAATCAGAAGACTCTAATGCCTCCTCTTCTACTACTTCCTCTTCTTCAGAAGATTCCTCAATTTCTAATATTTCTTCATCTTCTGAATCATTATTAGTTGTAACCATTTAAGTCCTCCTTAGCTATCAGCCCAAGATTTAGCACCTATAACAACATTATCCAAAAATTCCATATGCATAGAAGAACAGAATCCATCTATATCTACTGGAATATGAATTGATGGAGGGGCTGGTATATTATGAGATACTGTACGTAAAATCATACCCACTTCATCAGATTGTCCTATTAAATCATCATTAGCATTAGTCGATGATGATGGAAGATAAATCATTACCTTATCATATCCATAACTAGCGTTAGCGGCACCGCCCGGAGCCTCTTGTGAAGTACGCCTCAACTCAATTTTAATACCAATACCCTTCAAAATTGACTGATCCCTAGAGTCTGCATCAGTAAATCCTTGGTTTAGTAAATACCTAAGGAACTGATGATCAGTTGAAGAGGAACTAGCTGGATAGCTAGACAAACCAGTATCATCTAAATCTAACGTACCGCTAAAACCTATATTTCTACGACCTTCTAGTATCTCATGCAATACCTGTCTACCTTCTCTAGGCACTTCAGTAGTATTTTGAGTAAGATAGTATCTAGGATCTAATTGATTATCTACAGTTAGAGAAAATCTCCTAAATCTGGCAAAATCAACACCTTGGAACGTCATCATAACTCTACTAAAGAAATAAGGCTGTTCAGTAACCCTAATATTCTTCATATTATTAGGAGGAACCACTACTGGTAAGCTGCTCTCTACATCCAAACCAGTAGTAGTTTGGAGTGCTGCATAGTGACTAGTTTTAGCTTGAGATCCAGTGCCGTCATCTTGACCTATATTATGTCTAAATTCACGTGCTATAAAATCAGCACCGTAGTTAACAGGGGCACCCTCATCAAAATTAAAGACTACTCTAGCTACTTTACATCCTTTATAGTTGGTGACAAAGTTGCTACCATCATCTGCCCTAAATCTAGCCGCAATCATAAAAGATGGCTGAACTATAGTAGGTCTTATTATAACTCCGTTTGCCTCCGACCTATCAGCAGTAACTCCAAGACTCTGCGATGTCTCATTGTATGCAGCTCTTTCTATGGAGTGAAAACTATATTGATTAGTAGCAGCTACCGACACTATAGGAGGCTGAGGGCCATTAAATCCTGGCTGAGTCTGATCCCTATCTCTAAAACATTGAAAAGTAGTATCACCTGAGTTAAATCCAACATATGCCCAAGTATCCCTTAATCTATCAGGCTCAGTATTAACAAGATCATTAAATATAACTATATATTTACATGGATCATCACCATCAGCTGGCTTTACATGCGAATAAACATCACTGGCTACTGTACAAATCACAGAACTTGATGTCACCACCATACTAATACTTCCAGTAGTAGGAATATATTTTAGAACAGTTGTATCAGTAGCTACAGCCGCACCGGCGGCATTCATCCTGTTCATTCCATTAAATGCTAATCCTAAACACTGTTCCATAAACAATCTACTGGAATCATGACAGAAGAGGACTCCCCCTAATCGACCCTCTAGACGTTCACGTCCCTGTATCGGAAATAGCATGTTCCGACCTTGAACACCTACGCCAAAGAATGGTGCCCATTCAAAAGTCGGAGTAGGTAAATCAACTCCACCAGTAACCAAACCCCATTGTCCCCATAGCTCATTAGCTGTAGTAGTCTGTCCTACGTTTAGGGCGAGAGCAGTTATAGCTGGGGAATTTGCTATGGGATTTTCCCCATAGGTTTCTTCTTCCCCCCATGCAACGTCAACTAAATCGGCTCTAAATCTATTAGGCATTCAATTCTCCTTTGTTATAGACCAAGACGTTTTATTATCTCAGATTTAAAAAGTTCTTCAGGAATTTTATCTGCAACAATCCAACTCCCATCACTTAATTGCCAAGGTCTTTGTCCAGTATAATTACGGGTATGTGGTTTAACAGTACTATTATTACGTCTAAATTTTCTTACTCTTTGAGTATATTTCCCTATTAGCTCACCTAGAAAAATCTTAAAAGTTAACCTAGCCTCAGAATTACTAATTTCATATAAGGAATCAATATCATCAATTTTTTGAATCAAAGGATCAGCAAATTCCAATGCAACAGCATCAGCCGCTGCCCTAATTCTAGTTGACATTTCCTGTAAAACTGCCTCAGCTAACGGTACTTTAAGTTGCTCTATAGCCGCCTCAGCCTTTGTTTCATCAATTCCTATCACTTTAAGACAACTCCGATATAGTTTCGCCATGAGCTTTAAGAGTAGCCCTTAAACTAGAACTCCAATATTGAAAATTATTAGTATTTTCCTTAAAACCCTTATATTCAGCAAATTGAAACTCTGAAGTAGACAAATCTATATGATCTATATCAAAAGTTCTATTTGCCGCTAATGATGTAAACGCTATTTCATCTATCAATGTAGGGTCCCAAGTACCATTAGATGCATCAGCAGTAGACGTTATGTCTATTAAAAATTCAGTAAACGAAGTACTATCTACTGTTACATTCCAAGTACGATAAAGTCCAGTCCTGTTAGACGCATCTCTAAGTGTTACACCTATAACATCTGAACTGCTATCAATCTTAGCAAAAAACTTCACCTGTTGTAAACGTCTTGGGTAGGGTTTTACTGTAAAAGTTGTAGGAAATGCCCTATATGCCTCGCCAGCGCCTCCAGAGCCTACAACTATTCTTATAGAATTAGTTCCATACTGTCTAGCAGAAGTAAGTAGAGTCATAGTGGAGTTATCAGTTGTATCTCCCCAAGTAGCGTTTACTGCTGTACTGTCTGCGTATCCCTCAAACCCGTCTAGTAAATAATCAGTAGGATCAAATCTTTTTGCTAATAAAATCCTACGAACTTCATCAATATGGTCATACATTCGCTGTCTAGACGTAAATGTATTAAATTCTACTAAAATATTAGCCTCAATAGTTAAATGTTGAAACCCAAGAGTTATAAAATTCTCTGTTACGCCTTCTAAACTGACTATACAATGATCCCCAGTGTTACGTATATCTAGCCGTTGGGCATCTTCATAAGGTTTTTCTATAATAGTAGGCTTCGGCACATTGCCACCTTTAGTGTCCCAATAGGAATCCACTAAATTAGCTACCAATTCAGATGACTTAAATCTAGGTGTATACGTTAATGATGTCATTACGGCACCCAGAGACGAACACTGCGTAGTTCTTCCAGTCTCTCATCCGCATATTCACGCCAATAAGAAACTTTTTGATCTAATGAGAACCTATCAGTGCCTTGAGGAACCATAGTTGTGTAGTCATAATTAGAAATTATGTCAGCTGAAGCTAATTTAGTGGTAATATCTTCAACTTGTCCAGACGCTATATCCTCATCAAAGTCCCTTCCCCATACATAATTCATCCGGACAGCCCTTTTGAACTCTCCAAAGCCCCATGTATAGATAGCAGATCTAGTATAAGTAAACGGAATACTTAATAATCTAGTTAACGGTACAATTCCGGTCTTCTCGTCAACAAAATAGTCCTGAGCTCTACCTTCAAGCATTACATTGTAATCACTTCCGTCCCATATGGCCATTTCAATCAGCTTCATAACAGGCTGACGCTTCAAAACTATGCCATATCTACTAAATTCATACATTTCATCTTGTCTAAAATTAGGTTTCCATGAATTAGTAGAGTATCTATCTATTCTACTTTCGACTCTTTCTATAACTCTCTCTATTTCAGACTTACTTGGGGACGTACTAGTAGAAAAGTCCTGCCTTAACTGTAAAAATTCGGCTATACGAGTAGGAGTAGTATATCCATAATTGGGAAATGGGAATGAACGCTTCATTGTACCCACAGTAGTGACTGCTGAAGCAGCTACCCTTATCCAATACTTGGCAGTTCCGGCAGAGGTATCCTCTGTCTTTAAGCCGCTGTTACCACTTTCTTTACCAGTGAGAGTGGTAGTATCCCAATTAGACGGTGATCTGAATTGTAATACGCCAGAAGCTGCATTAAGAACATAATTACGAGAAACCGGGAGATTAGCCCATGCAGAACCATTCCAATACTCCCAATCTAGTAGAGTTCCATAGTCTCCTGCTGTATCTAATTCAAAAAATACAGCATAGAATTTACGATCAAGCCCCAAATAGAGCTTATCAGTAGTTTGACCCATTAAATTAACAGATGCTCCTGGTATATCTGAAGCAGCATATTCATAGTCTACGTATGCAGTAGCACTATTATCCCAAATATAGAATGAGTTCCAAACAATCATCCAAACATCCTAAGAATCGTCAGTATCATTAGTAATTTCAGAAGAATCTGACTCACTAGGGGCATTTTCTCCTAATTTACCTCTTAAATACATAGCAATTCCATTTAAATTATGTATTTGCTGAGTTAAACTCTCTCTTTCAGTGTTTAATTTAGTTAATTGGCCTACCATTGCCTCTATTTGTGAATTAACCTGTGCCAAATCCTGCTGTATATTGATATCTGCCATTCCCTTTCCCTCCAAAGATTAATATATTATATCATTTTTAACGTAATCTTTGATAGTATATTAGTTTAATATCCCTCAATATTTAATCTTACCCGCATATTTAATTCTTCATAAGATAAATCTCCTGCTTCATGGGCAGTTTTAAGTAGTGCGGCTAACTCTGTTTTCTCTGCCGCAATTTCATCAGCAGTTTTATCTACTAGATAGAAATTCTCTTCAGTTCCATTATCTCTATCCACTTTCTTAGTAGTCATACATGCACCCATTAAAACCTCTGTCCTAGTCACTTCTCTTGCTGGCGCTCTAGTAAACGCAGAACCATTCCATGTCGCACCAATCTCACAATTAACACGAAAATCAACAAGGCTTTCACCAGCATTAGGCCACTCTGTTTTACTTTCCTCAATCGCACATACGTTGAGAACCAGTCCATCACTATCTCTTACTATTGCTTTACTTACTACTGCCATACTCACCTACCAACTAAATATTCGTACTTCTCCACGCCCACCATCGCCGCCGTCTCCGCCAGCCGCACCAGAACCACCGCCATGCCCATGATAGGAACCGCCCCCGCCCCCACCGCCGGGTACTCCACCGTTGCCACCGTCAGTTTGGACTACGGCATAACCCCCACCACCGCCGTCTCCACATCCGTAACCAGTTCGTGATTTACCATCGCTACCTGTAGTGCTACCAGAAGTTCCAATTGCTCCTCCTCCCCCAGCTACGTAACTTCCAAACGAGCCGCCTATTGAGGCGTGAGCGCCACCAGCACCGCCTCCAAAAATACTTGAGCCGCCAGTTCCACTATATCTACCTGCACCACCGCCCCCACCGTATTCAGCGTTAGAGCCATTTGTCATGGGTACTGCGCCCCAAGCACCTTCACCGCCAGCAGAATCGCCAGTGGTAGTCCCACCACCCGAAGTTGTACGGCTAGCATATGTAGGTGTCCCACCAGCACCGCCAGCTGTAGTATTCACGCCATAGCTTCCAGAGGCTCCATCAGTGCCAGTGCCCCCTGTTCCGCCTCCACCTCCACCTGAGCCGGGCGAGTTGTCATTATTCGTACCACCCTTTCCACCGCCATATGCTTTGAGAATATAGTCACCGGATGGAATCTGGACAGAGGATGTGTTGCCAGTAGTGCCAGCACCGCCTTCTGTTCCGTTGTTGCCCGTACCGCCTGAAGCAGTTGCTCCAACTACCACAGCTAATGTTGCTCCAACTGCTTCAACCGCAAACCATCCACGAGCGCAAGCTCCACCGCCCCCACTTCCGCCACCATCATTTCCACATCCCGGTGAAGAACCACCACCGCCTATCGCCTCAATAAATATCTTTGTGTGTCCAAGTGGTGCGTTCCATGTTCCATTAGATATAAATACTTCAACATTAGGTTTTTCCTTAATTAGTCCAGAAGAATTGGGGTCATTATTAGCTGATACTAAAGCACCCATATACGCACCTCCCCTCTCGCACCTTTGCCGCCAGCGCCGCCCGGGTCACCATTTCCCATACCACCGCCACCACCGCCAGCGCCGGGCGTACCGCCGTCACCGCCAGCACCACCAACAAAATCACCAGCCGCCGAATTTTGAACTCCAGCGCCACCGCCTCCACCGTCTCCGCATCCATAGAGCCTCGATGTCCCAGCGGTTCCAGCACCAGCCGCCCCACCTATTATTGAACTGCCAGCCGCTCCGCCTGTTCCTACCGTATATGAGTTCCATGCTCCACCAGCACGACCGTGTTGTGCACCTCCGTTACTTCCACCGGAGCCACCACCACCAGCAGCAAAGATAGAGCTACCACCTTCCATAGCGTTACCAGTGGCAGTTCCCCCGCCACCGCCTCCACCATATTCGGCATTACCACCTACGGCTCCACTTCCACCGTAGCCACCTTCACCACCTGATGAGTTACCACTTGCAGTCCTTCCGGCAACAGTAGGCTTACCACCTGCTCCACCAGTAGAGCTAGAAGCATCAGTACCAATAGTCCCTGTGCCTCCACCTCCACCGCCGCCAGTGATATCATTTGCAATAGACCCTTCGCCCCCAGCAAACGCACTGAGAGTCATATTCCCATATCCAGATGTTGAAGCAGTTCCAACTATAGAAGAATTATTGCCAGTATTCCCCGCAGTAGCCGCGGCTCCTCCAGCAACTTCTGCACCTACAGTGACGTTGAGGGCAGTTATTCCAGCGGTAGCCATATGAGAAATTGAATACATTCCCCATGCAAAGGCTCCACCGCCTCCTCCACCGCCGCCATCAAAGTTGCCACTACTACCACCAGCACCTGATCCACCACCGCCAATGACCTCGCAGTAGAGCATGGTGTAACTGGCTGGAATAGTCCATGCGGAATTAGAAGCTGTAAACCTGAACAGTCTCCAATCGCCTGTTAATCCAGACGCACCTAAATCACTGCTATGCACTAATCCACTCATATCACCACACCGTTATTCGTACTTCGCCTCTACCACCAGTACCACCAGCCCCACCAGACGCACCGCCTCGTCCATATTCTCCAGCAGCACCCCCACCACCGGGAGTGCCTCCATTCCCACCATTATTGCCGGGGTCAGTACCTGTAACAGAATTTCTAAGTCCTGAACCTCCACCATCTCCGCAACCGTATACACGACTATCTCCAGTACCGCCTGTTACAACAGTACCTGTGGGAGAATCATTAGGTGCGCCACCCCCACCATTAGCATACTGCCCCCATGAGCCACCTTCTCCACCATTTGGAGAACCCGGAGTAGCAGTCCATGCGACTCCTGACCCACCACCAGCACCATATATGGAAGAGCCTCCATCACCCTCATTTCCTCCGGCACCACCGCCACCATATTCACCGCTTCCAGCAGACTGAGCAGCGGTTTCACTGCCGTGATGCGCCCATCCACCGCCGCCACCCATTCCAGCAGCAGTATCATTTCCATTTCCAGCAGATGAAAGTAAGGCATTTACTGTTGGGTAACCACCCCGGCCACCTGCCGTGTTTGGGCTGCTTCCTGCACTTGCACTTCCAACAACTCCGGCCCCACCTGTACCGCCCCCACCAGCACCACTAGATGGGCCACCACTAGAATGACCCTTTCCTGCACCGCCTCCATAACCTTTAATAGTAAAAGTACCATCGCTAACCGAAGAAAAATTACCTGCCCCACCGTTGTTATTACCTGCGGCTCCCCCAGTTGTTCCTGCCGCAACAACTACTGTGAGCCTTTCAGGAACTACTTCTGCTGGAAAGCGTTGGGTGAAAAATGCTCCACCACCACCTGCTCCACCATTATCACTTGTACCCCCGCCTCCACCAGCGCCACCACCACCAATTATTTCAAAATAAACCCAATTAGCGTTGGCTGGTTTTATCCATGTGCCATTAGCTATGAACCTCTGGTAGCTCTTGCCACCAACGAGTCCAGATAACAGACCGCTCGCACCGCCTATTAATTTACCCATTAATCATCTTGCTCCAGATAACTAACAACAACATGTAATCCATCTGTATCATCAGGATCACTGTCAGATTCTATCCAAAGCTCTTCACTTGCTAACAACACAATCTTTGATGTATGTTCAAAAGTAGCTTTAGCTGGAACACTCTGTTGTTCATATATATAGATAGGTGTGCCTTTACCAGATGTAGTACAAAACATATTAAATGTTTCGTCATTAGTAGCGTGAGAATTACAAACAGTCACACTTAATATGGTGTATGTTTTGCTTGCGGCCCCATCTAGGACAGCCGAACCTGCGGTTGTCGTAATCTCAGCCCTCACATTTTTTAATACGTCTGCCATAATTTTCTCCTTTTAACTTAGTGCGATTACTAGGCCAAGCCCAACCCCAGCGGATGCTGTGGCCCAACTTAAAGCCCCGCTACCATTATTCTGCAAATGTGTGGATGCCCCACCCTGTGCCGCAGGAAATGTAAGCGTATAAGTAGTAGTAGTCGCATTAGCCTCTAATGCTATATGTTGCCCACCACTACTATCTTGTAGACGTAAATCCCCTTGCGCCAGAATATCTACCTGAGTTCCAGTAAGCCCACCGGATGAAGTGATTGCACCAGAACCCACTGTCCCTAAACCAGAAACATTTCCAGACGTATCAAATGTGTAGTTACCGTCTGTAAATACCCCATCAATGGTTAAGTTACGGATTGTGCCAATATCTTTGTTTGCGTCAAGAACAAGTACTTTACTTGCAGCAGCAGTTCCAGCAGTAATACCGTCTAATAGTTCTAACTCTGCCTCCGCAAGAACAGCACTGCCAGCAGTAAATCCTGTACCTGTTACTATTCCAGTTGAAGTAATTGCTCCAGAACCTATTGTTCCAGCAAAAGTTACGTTTGCGCCAGCAAATGTGGCAGCTGTAGTAGTTCCAGATTTAATGATTAGGTTTCCAAAAGTATTGGTGGCACTACCAAATGTAGTTCCGGCATCCTTAAAGAAAACATCGCCGCCGTCAGCATCTAATGTAATGTCTGTAGATGAATCTAGGGTTAATGCTCCAGTAGAATTAACTGAAATTGGAGTACCAGCTATAGTTGCTCCAGTAGTTCCATCATGAGTAATAGTAAAATCATTATCCGCACCCATATTAAAGACTGAAAAGTCTGATGTTAACGACACATCGTCCCCAACCTTTAAATCAGTGCCTATAAACCCCACCTTTGCAACACTTAAACCACCATCTGTCTGTAAAGATCCATCAGTTGCGCTAGTAGCATCAGTCGTATCATCCGTCTTGAGTATTCCAGAAAACACACCTGTACTTGCAGTCAAAGCAGCAGTAGCAAAGGTTCCGCCAGCAACAGTGAGAGTATTAGCAGAATGAGTTATAGTCATATCACCATTGTTAAAGTTTATAACAGATCCACTGGCTGCAAATAAATCTGACCACATTAATGACGCAGTACCTAAAGCTGCTCCATCACTGGTTACAGGAGATAACACGTTTGCTGCTACATTAATTTCATTAACGCCAGCTACCCTAAGAATTATCACGTCATCAGTAGTGGCGAAATCAATTAAATTGTCAGTATCCCTACCCATCTTTAATGCGACATTCGTTATACTAGTTATATTAGTTATTGGATCATCCGGTACGACGAAAAGGTTGGCTCCAATATACGGCATATCTATACTCCAGTTTTTTCTACTGTATGAGTAGGTCTAAATTTTTCCAATTTACTAGGTTGCATTTATGGTCCTATCAACAGTGACTATGTATGTTTAACTGGACAACCATGATTGTGTAGATACCCATCAGTGTGCTGCCCCTCTATGTGACTACGAGATATAGCGAAGTTCTTCTGATCTTCTTCAGTTGCTATACGTATCTCATGCTCCCACTCGTCTCTTTTGAATGGGATGATTTGTATTAAGGGAGTCCCACGTTTGATTGTTCCTCTCCAATTTTTCCTAACAAAAAATGGAAAGTTCACTATGTTCTGATATGTGTCTGTGTTAACTATGCCTGATGAAAAGTGCAACGGTATATCAGAGTTAAGGACTGGGGTGAATAGGCTGGAATATCCCGGTGGGGTTCTAATCTGCCAAGGATTATATAGTATGAATGCGTTAGGTTTATCGGCATCTTCAGTACCCGGTAAGCCTATACCTGTTTCTTCATTTACAAATCCTGCCCAAGGTCTTACATCTGCTACTGGAGATTCAAGCATTGATCTCCACTGTAGTATAGGATTATCATTCTCATCGAGACCTACAATTAGATCACGCCACATAGGTATGCAGTACCCACTTCTTAGTGTATCTAGAAATGGAATACATTTCCTGATTGTAGGTGGGTTAGGTGATATGTCTGATACGTTGTTTGTACCTGTAAGGTCTGGATATCTATGACCATTCTTATCAAATGTTGTAGGCATCTGTCTCCACCAATCGGGTATTGTCTTTGACATTGGATGAGGATGAGGATGCCCCATTGCGGTAGGAGAACCTATAAACTCTATTAACATTACTACTCCTCTGCATCTAACATAGCCTGATACCATGCCGTAACAACAAACTTATCAGTGCTAGGATTGTATGTGCCAGCCATCATGCAGACGCCTCTATCTTCAGTACACTCTTTTATTACATGTCCTGTGGGTGGGGTATATGAGTCTCCCTCTTCGTAGTTAATCATATTAACAATAATGTTAGTTGAGTTTTCAACTAAAGCCCATATGCTCATGGCGTATCATCCTTTGTAAAGGTACTTCTTTGCCCACAAATAGGGCATAGTATCTCAATGGTATTAGTTCCATATAATTTTTGCCATACCGCAAATACTCTAGGACAGCTTTCTGTTTTACAGGTAAATTTATCAGCCATCACTATCTCCTATGCTGGATACCCTGTTATAGTTATTCTACCTGTAGCCCCTGCTCCACCGGGTTGGTAGTTTTGAGTCCAGTTACCATGTCCTCCTCCACCTCCACCGCCTCCGGGGGCTGTTCCTGCTGCACCACCCCAACCGGGATTGGTACACATATTATTGCCTTCGTAGTTTGGGCCATGAGCCTGTGATAGTATATTAGATGCGCCAGAACCCTGACCTCCAGCACCACCTATGTTTCCTGCCCCTCCAGCAAGTCCGTCATGGCTTGTATTAGTTTTGCCCCCGGCTCCTCCACCACAAGCACCAGCCTGTCCTGCTTGGTTAGGGTCACCGCCAACTCCTCCGGTAGTATTAGTATTTCCACCTGACCCAGTGCCACCATTACCTTGGTTGTTGTTGCTTATACCATACCCACCATATCCACTACCATTATTAGCACCGTTAGCTGTTAAAGTGGCTAAACCTGTACCGGATACAGAGCTTGCAGCGTTTGCAGCTCCTACGGTTATAGTCATTGTCTCCCCAACAGTGTTACCAACAGATACAGTCCCAGTTTGTGTCGCTCCTCCACCCCCTCCACCGGGGCCGGGTGCAAGTTGAGGCCATGCACTAGCATTACCACCTGCGCCACCACCGCCAATTACGGTGTAATTAATATTAGCTGCTCCTGCTGGTATAAGTAGGTTACTGCTACTATTGAAAGTCCAAGTAGTTTGTTCAAAAGTAACTAAATCTTGTCCATTAACACTTTGAATACTGGAAGCTGCTACCCTATTAATCTTATCAATAGAAGTTGCTCCTACACCATTTACATTTTCAATGTTTGGCATTATTCCCCCTATCCAGCACTTTCGATTGTTGTTAACTCTGGAGCAAAATATATAGAATCAGCAGTTAACGCAATTCCTACTACCTGTATGAAATCTCCATCATCACTAGGAGCAGTCTGAGTTAGAGCTCCAGCAGTTTCACCGACATATATTCTACCTCCAGGTGTCCAAGCCCAGGTATCATCCCTAACAATACCTTGAATTAAAATTCTTGTAGTCTCTCCAGCACTCTTAGAGGCTGTATAATTAAGCCCCACTGCTGGCATAGTTCCCGTACCAGTAGCTAAGGCTTTACAGAATCTCCCTGTAGGAGTTTCACCGCTCTCATGTAGAATATAAACCAATTCCATAAACCCAGCACCGCCAGTCCCTACTTCACCCTCTATGGTAATACCATTTACCTTATGATCATCATCAATCACAGTATCAAAACAAATAGTTTGGTGATTTCCACCCGATTTTTGCTCAAATTTCATATATCTACCAAAATCTGACGTATAAAACATGGTAAATATCTCTCTAGCGGCTACAGACATATGGGTCTCACCAGTATCATATCTGCCAAATCCAGTAGTAGCATCACCATTAAAGCAAAATCCAGGATCACCAGCAGAATTGCTTGCTGAGTCATCTACCCTAATCTCATTAAGACCATATAAAATACCATACTGAGTGTCATATAAGGCATCACCATGAGTTTTAACAGCCTGATCGCCTGTTGCGGCATTAACAATGGCAAGATATGCAGCATTATCATTTGAACTGTCTACAGCAGTTGTAACTGTTGAAGCTACAGTCGCTGTGCCTGTTAAATTACCAATTACTGTTCCAGTATGTATTGTTACTCCATCATCCTGTATTGTAATAATGTCAGTACCGTCTACATCAAACACCATTTTACCGTGATGGCCTGTACCAGAGGCCGTGGCGGTAGAAAAATGAACTTCTTCAGCAGTTTTATTGCTTGCTCCGTTCAATACTTCTATTTTTAATGCCTCAGTAGCACTAGTTCCTATACTAAAAGAGGTATCAGCATTATTAGCATCATGAAATAATGTAATATCAGAGAAAGTCATAGTCAAAGCATTAGCAACACTACCTACTGTAGTTAATCCAGCTAATGTAGTAACGTCAGACTGAGAAGCGGCTAATGATACTACTCCTGCATTTGTCATTGTAGCTGCGCCTGATAAAGCGGCAACAGTAAAACCAGTACCATCCCCAATAAGTATTTGAGTAGTAGCAAGGGCTATTGCAGACAGAACGCCAGAGCTATTGGCGTCTCTTCCCAATATGGAATTAGCTGCAACATTTTGAATATGTGCAAAATCAATAGACGCATCTACATATTGGTCAGAATCTACTGAATTAGCAGACATATGGGCTAAATCAACAGCACCATCAACAATCTCAGCACTATCTACAGCATCATCAGCTAACTTAACATTAGTCACTGAATTAGTTGGAATGACTGAATTTACAACTTTACCGATATACGGCATATTATTGCCTCACTCCTAAGTATTTTCTAAGATACACAAAAGAATATCTGCATTTGTATTACTGGCTAATACACGAATAGCATCTCCAGTATTCGTACTAGTATTTGCAAGTACAACTTTATTTCCATTAATTATATCTAGAGAGCTTCCTGTTGGAATAGTTACTCCTTTAATTAGGTAAACATCTTCATTAGCTGCCGCTCCAACAGTTACACTAGTTTCCACATCAATCAGCACATCTACAGTAATGTCAGCACTATGTTTATTACATATCAAACATCCTATAACTACTGTGTCACAATTAGAAGGAACCGTATATAAAGTAGTTAGAGATGTGGGAATATCGGCTAGACTTACTTTTTTAAATTCTGTTGCCATAATTTCTCCTTATAAAGCTACAGACATTGCTATAGCAAAGCCTTCGTCAGCGGCCCCAATATATGTTTTTATTCTACTAGCCGCCATTTTTCTGTTTGTTCCACCAGCCCCATTATCAACAATAAATAAGTCTGCATCAACTAGAGCCTCTCCTATGTCAGTACCACCATCAATTTCTAAAGCGGCTAAATCAACCTTTCCTGCTGTACTAATAGTATTTAACTTACTATCTGCGATAGATCCAGCTAACATAGAATTTTCTACTGAAGTTGCTTGAATTACTGCTGAGCCTGTCACATTACCAGAACCATTAAAGCTGGCAGAAGTCCAAACAACATCCCCCGTCATTCCTATTGTTCTGCCACTAGCCAAAGCGGTAGCAGTGGTTGCATTTCCACTAACGGCTCCCGTGAATTGTGTAGAAGTTAAAATACCTGAGCTTGGATTATATGTAAGTCCAGTATCAGTTTCTATACCTTGTGTACCTGTGGCACCATCTACAAAAGTGGGGTAAACCGTTTCATCGGTGCTATTATTTGCCACAGCTGTCACATTAGTAGCTTCTGTAGCTGTAGCCGCATTACCAGTAGCACTACCAGCACTACCTGACACGTTCCCTGTCACATTGCCCGTTAATGGCCCTGAGAAGCCCGTAGCGGTTAATACGCCTGTTCCAGCGTTATATGTTATACCCGCATCAGTTTTAGGGGCTAAATCGCCAGTAGCACTTTCAAATAAAGCGACATAAGAACTGATATCTGTTGTGTCTGCAACCGTTATAGTTGCAGGAACTATGTTTACACTACCATCAAAAGAAGTGCCTCCTATAGTTCTCGCATTTGCTAGGGTAGTGGCGGTAGCGGACAGTGCTACAGCTATATTAGCAGAGCCGTCAAAAGATGTGCCTCCGATAGTTCTAGCAGTAGCCAGTGTGGTGGCAGTAGCGGCTAAAGCAACCGCTATATTGGCAGTTCCGTCGAAGGATGTTCCTCCAATGGTTCTAGCATTAGCTAATGCTGTAGCCGTTGAAGCATTTCCTGTTAATGCTCCAGCAAAGGTAGTAGCTGTCACAGTTCCAGTGCTAGGATTATAATGGAAGTCTCCATCCGATTCTAATCCCACATTTCCTGTAGCTGAAGCATCTTCAATAAAAGTAATAAGATTATTTTCATTGGTGCTTTCATTATCTGCTACGTTTACGTGTGTGGCATTGGTAGCAGTAGTAGCTGTGGTTGCATTACCACTTACGGCTCCTGTAAACTGTGTAGCTGTTATTACTCCAGTACTAGGGTTATAAGTAAGTCCTGAGTCTGTCTCTGCTCCCTGTGCTCCTGAAACACCATCAATAAATACTGGATATACAGTTTCATTTGCTGTGTTATTAGCAGTAGCAGTAAACTCAGTTGCAAGTGCGGCAGTTCCTGATGTGTCTTGACTTCCTGCGGCATTTACACCCGGAAGATTAATATTAGCAGACCCATCAAAGGATACTCCACCAATAGTTCTCGCACTAGCTAATGTAGTGGCTGTAGCGGCCAAAGCTACTGCTATATTTGCAGTCCCATCGAAGGATGTTCCTCCAATAGTCCTAGCTGTAGCTAATGCCGTGGCTGTAGAGGCATTTCCCTCTAAAGCGGCTACTATAGTACCAGCAGTCCCTGAAAAGACTTCAGAGCTATTTGTAGCATCAGGAATAAAAGTAAACTTTCCGGTAGAATCATCAAATCCAAAGAAGCCTATCTTGGCTGCTGAACCATTATGCCATCTAAACTCTATTCCACGGTCTTTATTATCATCAGAACCGGGAGCCGAATCTCCACCTAAAGTAAAGATCGGATCATCTATAGTAACTGTAGTTGAATTAACTGTTGTAGTTGTCCCATTCACAGTTAGATTTCCAGCAGTTACGGTTCCAGTAGTTGTTATAGCCCCTGATCCAACATCTATAGAGGTAAATCCAGATGTTATAGAACCAGCATTTAATGCTCCTACAGATGTAATATTAGTTTGGGCCGCTGTTTGTAGTGTTCCTGATAATTGAGTCGCCGTTAATCGTCCTGTAGATGGGTTATAGTGGAAATCTCCATCCATTTCTAGACCATGAGTCCCAGTACCAGCACCAGCATTTTCCACAAATGGTATTAAATCGTTCTCGTTAGTACTTTCATTATCTGTAACAGTAACTTTTGTCGCACTTGTTGCAGTACCCTCCATTGTTCCATTGAAAGTAGTAGCAGTAAGGTTTCCAGTACTAGGATTATAAGATAATCCAGTATCAGTCTCTATACCCTGAGTACCTGTAGCTCCATCTACAAAGGTTAAATATACAGTCTCATTGGCTAAATTATTTGCGGTTGCCGTAATACTCGTCGCAAGAGTGGCAGTTGCAGCATTTCCTGTAGTACTTCCAGAACTGCCAGAAGTGTCACCGGTTACATTTCCAGTTAGATTACCTACAAAAGTAGTAGCAGTTACAGTTCCACTACTTGGGTTGTAATGGAGATTTCCATCCATCTCTAAACCATGATTACCAGTACCTGTACCTGCGTCAGCCACAAAAGCTATTAAATTATTTTCATTAGTACTTTCATTATCAGTTACTGTGACGCTCGTAGAAGTAGTAGCATTTCCAGATAAAGCACCAGTAAAGGTAGTAGAGGTAAGAACTCCAGTACTTGGGTTATAAGTTAATCCAGTATCGGACTCTAGCCCTTGACCACCTGTAGCACCGTCCACAAATATTGGGTAAACGGTTTCATCTGTACTGTTATTAGCACTAATGGTAATTGTACTAGCAGTTGGAATAGCCGCCCATGAAATATCTGTCCCATCTGATGTTAATACTGTATCAGCACCACCTTGTCCTAATACAGCAGTAGCTCCGATGGAGTTACCATAAATAATCGAACCCCTATCTAACGCATCTAATAAATCTATTTCTGCCGCAGTTGCGTCAATGGCTGCTAACTTAGTAAGATCTGCTTGAACAAGTCCAGATACACCATTAAGTAAATTAATTTCTGCTGCAGTAGAATCTATGGCAGCTAGTTTAGTTAAGTCTGCTTGAACAAGACCAGAAACACCATCAAGAAGATTTAATTCAGCGGCAGTTGAAGTAACATTCGTACCACCTATATCTAATGTAGTTACAGAAACTTCTCCAGCAATTGTCACTATACCATTAGCAACAGTAATTAAATCAGTATCGTCTGTATGACCAATAGTAGATCCATTAATAAGCACACTATCTATATCTAATGAACCACCACTAATAAGACCTGTAGTAGTAATAGTGCTGGCTCCATTATCTATTGCACCGAATCCACTAGATATTGATCCACCAGATAATGCCCCTACTGAAGTAATATTAGTCTGAGAAGCTGTTTGTAAAGTTCCACCTAACTGAGTAGCGGTTAATCTACCTGTTGATGGATTATAGATGAGATTTCCATCCATCTCTAATCCGTGATTACCAGTAGAAGTAGCTGCTCCTGCCACAAAAGTAATTAAATTGTCTTCATTAGTACTCTCATTATCAGTCACAGTAACATTAGTGGAATTAGTAGCAGTACCAGAAGTATTTTGACTTCCAGCAGTATTCACACCCGGCAAATTTATATTGGCGGATCCATTGAAGGACACTCCACCAATAGTACGAGCCGTTTCTAACGTCGTAGCAGTAGTAGCATTTCCTGTTAAAGCCCCAGTAAATCCAGTAGAGGTTAAAGCACCTGTACTAGGATTATAGTGAAGATTACCGTCCATCTCTAACCCATGAGTTCCAGTAGAGGTAGCGGCATTAGCAACGAAAGTAACTAAATTATTCTCGTTAGTGCTCTCATTATCCGTGACTGTAACAGTTCCAGAGGTGGAATCAACATATGCCTTAATACTCTGTTGAGTGGCAACATGTGTGGCACTATCAGATGCCATATTGTCTTCATCTTTAACAGCACTGCCGGAAATTCCAGTATTTAATACTGGACTAGTTAAAGTTTTACTGCTTAATGTCTCAGCAACAGTATTACCAGACATTAAATTCCAAGAATCCCCATCCCACTGATACATATCATCAGTATCAGTCTCAAAAAATCTGAGATTAGCTTGTAAACTGCCAGTAGAGAGGTTACCTCTCTGAGTTGCTGTGCCAGAAATAAAATTTCCTGCTCTATAAGTAACCATTAAGCTATTTGCCTCCACTCAGGAAGTTCAAGTTCGTAAGTATGTCCACACCATAGATTAAGTATCATAATTCCACGCTGGAAATCGTAAGTAGGGTCTGTAGCACCATCAGAGCTACCACATTCAGCACAAACTGCACCTGGAGATGTTAGTTCTACTTCAACAATGCTACCCGCTTTCTGTATTTTAACGGCTAAAGCATTATTATTAGCATTTACCTCTTTTAGATAGAGTCTTCCCTCTTCTGCTCCGGGATCAGCAGGAGCAGCTATCTTAGCAAAATCTAAATATGTGGAGTTTATCCAATTACTGCCATTATATTGAGTGAAATTGTTGTCAGCTAAAGACGAAAACGAGGTATCATTTAATCCTGATAGAGTACCACTAACACTATCTACATAAGCCTTAATACTTTGTTGACTGGCTAGGTGAGTAGCTGAGTCTGAAGCCATATTGTCTTCATCTTTAATGGCTGTACCTGATATTGCACTCGTATTGAGAGTAATAGCACCTGAAGAAGATATAGTAGTGGCCTTTTGGAAAGCAAAAGCCCCATCAGTCCAATCTAATTGAGAAGTTGCATTAATAGTAACATTCAGAGTGTTACTAGAATGCGTATAAAGGATTTTACCCACATCAGCGTCCGCTGCATCCCCAAAAAGTAGCGCACCTGAGGTAGGAGCAAGTATATTTATAGCCCCAGTACCACTATTCTCTATAGTTAACAGTGAAGTACCGTCAGCATTTATGCTACCTGCACTGGCTGCCCATATATGGACCAATGAATCAGGACTAGGAGCACTACTCCTTCCTATAACTACGTCTGCGGTATTCGGAACTATCCACTTTACGTCAGTACCATCAGAGGAAATATCTGCATCTGCACCACTATTTCCTAATTTAATAGAAACATTGTCAGGTAGGACAATATCACCACCAGAAAAGGTCTGAGTCACTGCTCCAGAAGAAGAACTGCTAATTTCCATTACATTTGTTAGAGTATCTCCAGTCTGAACGGACCAAACTACTTTAGAATCCTTTGTATTGGAGGTAACATCGTTAGCAGTCCAAGTCATCCTAGCAAATTCAGTCTGAGTCCCAGCTGAATTATCTAACGTATAACTTATATATCCAGCATCTCCATCAGCCGGAGTACCCCTATTACCTCCCCTAAAGACTGCTACCTGATTAGAGGAATTATCTCTAGAAGATTGGGCAATAAAAGCTGGTCCGGTCGAAGTATTCGTCATACTGATAGCGGATTCACTATTACCGGACGTAAAAGTTTGAGGTATTACATGATGTATTTGTCTAAGTTCAACTGGCATTAAAAAGCCCTCTGATCATCGAATCCACGATAGAATACATGACAGAATCCCACATCTAATGTAGAACTTCCACCACTCTCACTCGCACAATAAAAAGTTAAATATGGCAATGTATCGGGTAAATTAGTAGTATGAGTGGCCACCTGATTACCATTGATCCAAAACTCTACTTGACCCTCAGTAATCGATATTTTAAATAGATTTCTGTTAGTCAAAGTAATATCTGATATAGAAGTTACTGTCTCAGTACCGGAACTATCATTTATCGTCTGTATAGCATCACTACTAAGTCCAAATCCTATGATATCCGCTGTAGTTCTGACACCTGTTGTAGAGTCACTAAGACCCATAAAGAACGAAGCATTATCAATATTAGCTACATTTGTGAATTTAGCCTCGAATTCTAGGAATACTCCACGTACCATAGTGGTATTATTGGTGTTAGAGAACTTACTGGGAGTGGCTCTAAAGGTAAATAAAGATCTAAGCCTAGCAGTATTGCTTGCAGGAACTGTAAGAGAGCATTTTGGCATGTCAACATCAGTGTTAACCCTAGTAATAGTAGCAGAACCAGTCGTATCACGGTTCCACATACCAGTAAATTCATTCTCAGATGTAGCCCACTGCTCTGACAGATACTGAAAGTAGTCAGATCGATAGCCATTTGACACTGTATGGACGTTAAAAAGTCCCATAACTATATTTTATCCTTATATTAGTCTAGATTCTACCGCCAACACCCCTAATTAGAGTCATTTGACGACTAAATTCCCCTTACGTACCCAATTACGTTACAAGTTTCACCATTAGTGTTATTTCTAAAACTAATATTATGCTTAACTATCTGTCTGATATTGATGGCATAGGATATTCCAGCCTTTAGTACCATTCCAGGAGTACCAGTGTTAGTGGCTGTCCTATTAAAGTCAATTACAGCATCATTAGTCAAAGAATATAAATAAATATCATGTATTTCTGATATGCTAGGCTCTCTTATAGATACTGAGGCGTCAGTAGTGCCTAAATACCGTGAAAATCTATCAGATAATGGGTCTATAAAGTCAGTGGCAACCGCCATAGGAGGATTAGGATCGCTAGTTCCTCCTGCCATGCCCATTACATAGCCCCAGGCTGGCTCAACTTGAGCATCTTCAACGAAATAAGTGATATTTTGTTGAGTATTAGTAACTATATAGAAGTCTAGAGTAGCATTATCAGTAGTAACTTGATGTAAAACACTGACTCTGCCAGTCCAGTTATCGGCCATAGTAACAGCAGGACTATCTGAGAAGGTTGTTCCTCCATCACTAGTTGCTCTACCTATAACAGTTCCTCCTCCATCTCGCCGTACATACGCAGTACAGGCATACCAGCCACGAGGAATTCCAGTCATTCTAAAGTATGCACCCTCATTAGCAGCAGCATTAGCAGTAACACATCGCATAACATTGCTACCAGTTCGGGGATTAGTGGTCTGACGTGTCATCGTAGAGCCACTTGCTGTCCATCCTGTAAGACCTGCGCCAGTCTCCATGCTAGGATTAGTTATTAAATTCATAGCTGGGAGCTTAGCATTGTCTAAATTAATTAGATCTTCCGCAGTATTAGCAGAAGATAGGGTCACATTTATAGGAATAAACTTTGAAAGAGTGCCTACCGACTCACGAACGGTTCTAACCTCGTGTTCTGAAAATCTGTACTCAAATCCTCTAGGTATTGGCATTATAAAACTCCATTAATAAGGGCATTACTACCCGAATAGGACTATCGTCCCCATATAGCTCCGATTATTCGTCCATTTCCCTGGTTAGCTCTAATAACTGATATATCTCCAGTTATACTGATGTCAGTTTCAGTATATCCAGTACCAGAAGGTAGCAACATCGAACTTTCATCAGCAGTAGCAGTACCATTAAAACTTATATATAGATCATTCTTATCCACTACTAATGTAATTCTATGTGCCTCCTCCATATAGTCAGATACTGTCAGTACTGTAGTAGCATCCTCACTAGATGTAGTTAACGAAAAGGGCTTAAACGCCGTATACGGCTGACTAAGGTCCATAATTGACCTAAGACCGTACGTACTTCCTGACTGAATCGACATTATCTACCCCAGACTCCACCACGGATACGACCATTAGTAGTACCTGCCCGCATAACCGAAATAACTCCAGTTACTTGAATTTTCTCTTCAGTGTATCCAGTACCAGCAGGTATTAACATAGAAGTACCGTCACTAGTGGCAGCACTTCCAAAATTTACGTATAGATCACCTAATTCGACTACAAAAGTAATTCGATTAGCCTCTTCCATCACAGTAGAAGTATCTAAAACAGTGGTGGCAGTACCATCACTAGTAGTTTTAGTGAATCCACGAAATGAAGTTAACGGCTGTTCGAGTTCAATTTGGGTCCTAATCTTCGGTGCTGCCATCATCACTCCCTGAAAGCTTAGTTAGGGTCTTTGGGTCCACGTAGAAAAGCTTAGGAGTCCCAATATGAGGATGAGCGAATCCAACTATAGGTAATTCATAATTATTAAAATGAATTGCACCAAAATTGTACTTACCTATATTCTTTCTACGGACACGAAGGCTAAAATATGAGGCCAACCGTCCTAATAAACTCATTTAACCTCCAGCTGAATCAAATACACCCAGCAAATTTCCTAATTCTGTCCATTCTTTTTTAGTACACTTACCATCACCCAAAACATCCAACAAAGTGGTTACTAATTCAGCACGATTATCTGAACTCTGTAACTTTTTAAGGATGGCTGAACCTATCTTTAGTCCCTGTAATACCTGAAACATCTATCTTCCTCCTACCTAATAAATACCTTTTCCAACTAAAAAGAAGGATAGCCTACTCGACTATCCTTCTTAATCATAAAATGGACAAACCATAAAATGTTTTAGAACAATAGTCGAGCTGACTCGTACTACCGTTTTAAATTTTTGTTAAATTCCTAATAACCTATGATACAGGCTCTAATTCTAACACCAGTTAGATCAACTGCGTTAGCAACTTGTATGCTAGGACCGTCGGCAGCAGCGTTAAGGTCCGAATAAGTCATTATTAATTTATTATTAGTATAATCAAACGTCGGGCTATGGCCCAAGTCTGCTGCCAAATCCTCATCAGCAGTATTACTGATTGACTGAGGAGTTAACAATACTATGTCGAAACCAATTAGTCCTACATCGGCAGGAGTCAGAGACTCACCGGCAGTAGGATAGCTGGAATCGCAATCTAAGTCAGCAGTAACAATTCTCTTGTTACCGAAAACTGAACGATGAATTTCCGTAATAGTTAAAGCCATATAAACGCTCCCTTACTGGATACCGCCTATCCCACCCTCAGAGGTCTCCCTCTTACTTCCAGCATAAGAATATTAAGAATACCATAGGGAAGCTAGAATAAACTAGCTTCCCTATATTATTGTACCAACAATAAGCCTAAATTAGGCGTTAAGGTCAGTGATCTTGGCGTGTGCGTCCAAACGTAAAGCTCTTAATTCACCTATGGTGTAGAAGAGTCCACGTAGAACGAACGCATTTGCCTGGAAGAAATCTCTGTTGTCGATATACTGCGTTGGGGCAGCTATAGCGAGTTCCAAATATCTCGTATCCATGACATATACGTTAGAACCAAGGTTGGCATCAGCAGCAGTGAAAGCACCCTGACAATCAGGATCAACAATTACTGGGATACCCCTATAGGTAGCTACCTGGAAACCAGCATGGGAACCGGGTAGAGTGGATTCGTCTCCAACTTTGACTACGAACTCACCCCAGTCCAGATACCGTTGCTGGGCCTGTAGCAATGAAGAGAGTCGGTCGAACTGGTCATAACCCATCAGAATTACATCAGGATCTGCACCATTGATACGAACTTCTCTTATGGCTTGGTCTAGAAGTGACAGGGTCAGATTTCTACCTGTCCCGTCATTGTCTAGAACTGTAGCAGCAGATACGTGACCGCCAGCGGCACGAGTTGCTTGGTTATAAACGTCAACACCATTGGTGACGGCTACACCAGCTACGGTTCGACCATCGGCTTCAACAATGTCGTCGATGGAAGTGAAACCAGCACGGCTCTTTACATAAACAATTTCACCATCAGTCAGGTTTCCGCCACCAGTCCAGGTAGCATCACTCTGAGCATCTAGTCCAGCATATGTAAGGGCGGTATCACCGATGGTGGTTCCACCAAAGGTGTCACCAACACGAAGGGTGTTACCAGCTGATATTATCTCACCAGTACCAGAAGCACCAGCGGTGGAAGCTATGGTCATGGAACGGAGCAATAACTCTTGGTTAAGCTCTTTGATGTGATCCCTCGCAGCAGCTTCTTGCTCTACTGCAAGGTTATCACCCATACCACCTTCCAACCCGCTCATTATCTGAGACTTGAGCGATACACCGAAGTCAGTAGCTACTATACGAGGAGCAGAGTCCACGTTAACGTAGTTACTTACATCGATGGTAGGTATGGAACCAGTTTCTGTCACTGGGCGGGAGCGGTTATCGCCACGATCTGAACGAAGCCTCCAACCAGTGGTAGGTCCCCATTGAACCTTTCTAAGTATATTCCAGAATCTAGTCTGGTTGTTCAGTGCGTCCCAGACCTTACGGCCATAAGTCGCTGTGAACACATCTGATACCTGTAGATATGTCTGCTTAGCAAAATATCCAGGGGGCATCAGAGAACTACGGAGATTACGCTCCGCAGAGGATATGTATTGGGCAATACTTAAATCTTGGGCTGCCATTATTACTTACCCCCCTTGTTAGGATAGTAGTACAAGGTGTGAGGAGTAAGCTCACCAGACTGATTTCTCATTCCATTGACCAGTTTGAAGTGGCCTCGGAGGTCGTTTGAATCAGTTCGATTGATTATTTCCTCTATACCATTGACGAATTGCTCTTGTCCATCTTCTTCAACAGATTTCTGGAAAGAGTCACCCTCTACACCAATTCGTGCATCAGGCATTTCGACAATAGACCGTCTCTCTGAACCAAGTATTGAATCTTCCTTGGTTATGGGAGTCATTGTATCGCCACGAGAAGGATTAAGATTGAATTGCTTCAACCCCTTCTTGATACCATCACGAACTTGTGCATTAACGGACTTTTTGAGTTCGTTAATTTCACCTGAGATAGCAGTGTACTCCTGCTTCTCTTGCTGACGTGAAGACAATAATCCTTTTATATCCTTCAATAATTCAGATACGCCGGATTTGTCCATATGGTCATGACCCATAGACATATAATTTTTCTCCATGTCATCTTCTTCGCCGTTGTCATCCATATCATCATCATCGTCATCTTCTTCGATGTCGTCAATGATTTCGTCCATCATTTCTTCGTCATCTTCCTCTTCGCCGTCTTTTCCAAGACCTCGGCCTTCTGGAATCCGACCTTCTTCTCCGGGATATGAATATCCACCAGCACCGTGCATTCCATCTGCACGAGATGACCCAGCTTGGACTGATTGTCCATCTACCATATGTTTTGCGAAATCAGCTAAAATAGCCTCAAGATCGCTCTTATGTAGATATGGATCTGTTCCCTGGGCACCAGCTTTACTGGTCTTAGTACCCTGTGAGCCATGAGAATCCCGTCCTACGGTATCCCCACCACTCAATGGATTTAGCTTTTCCTGCCAATCACTAGGAAGGTCTTTCCCGCTTGCATCTTCGCCTCGGACGTGTGGAGGATAATTTACTCCATATTCCTTAACGATATACTCACGAAGTGCCTTCAAAATGGGCAGAAGCTCAGCAGTATTGGAAGCCATACGCCCCTCCTTTTTAGGACTCGCTTATAATATAATATTATAAAAATATTAAAGGTGTAAATATTTTTGCAATTTTTTGGTAAAAATTAAAATTTTAAATAACTTTTAAGCTGGAATCATACTCCAACTGATCATATTCATAAAATTCAGGACAAATTTAAGGATCAGGTTTTTGAACTATATCTGTTATATATGACTTAGGATTCATAGGAGCTACACATAAAGTCATCTCATAAATCTCTAAATCATTAACTTCAGTCCAACAATTACCATGATCACATTTAATTTCTTTAGATTTCGCATTACCAGCTATTGAGAAACCTCTCATAGCACCACGCAAAACCTCAGCCATAGCTTTTCTAGATACTTCTAGGTCAGTTCTGAAAGCACAGACTACAAATAATCCCTGTGGTCGTACCTCAGTACGCCATTCCTTACCATTTTGATCAGTAAATTTACGAAGAACTTGCCCAACTTGAATACCGGAGTGGAAAATATTCATATTGGCAAATTCTTTCTTAGCAAGGAACTTGGCTAGAGCTCTTCGCATTCCCTCTAATCCAAGACGATGACCCTCACGGTCAACAATATAATAATTACCCCATCCAGCAACAACTAAAGTACGTCCAGTATCCATTTTTTTAATAGAATTAGACGTAAGAACTCTAAAAGCCTCATTATTTAATAATGTTTCTGGATTATCATCACTTCTTACGAAATGAGTCTGTAAATCTTGGGATACCATAGATAAATTGGTATATTGCTCAGCAGCATTATCATTAATACTCCTAAGACGATTATCCTCATCTATAAATTTCCTACTAACTAACTCATGTTCTGGTTTTTGAGTTATTGCAGTTGGGCTATATCTACTTTCATGCTCTTCATCATCATCAGCAATCACATAACTACTGGCATATCCATCACCAATAGGTTGTTGCTCACGAGGAATTTCATGCTCATCATCACTAGCCCTATCCTCACCATCCTCTGAATCACCGGGCTTATGGCGTTCTACAGTTCTTCGAGGTCTAGAATCATCATCCTGAGGGTAAGGGAGTTGTGATACCCCTTCATATGAACCTGCATCCATTGAATCTTTAAGCATTTTTAAAGAAGAGTCATATCTTTTTATCTTACCTGCACGTCCTCCCCCATACGTATCAGTATGGGAAGGATCAGAACCAGAACTTCCACCAGCAGTCATAGCAGTTCCGCCACCACCACCATCTCCACCAAATCCTCCGGCTCCTGCACCTGCTCCGGCCCCTCCACCAGCACCGCCGCCTCCTCCGCCACCTTCTTTAATGACTGGAGTTGGCCTAATAGGTCTTAATTCTGAATCATAATCAGAATCTAAGTCAGATTCAGTGGCATCTTGAGGGGCTATCATAGCAACACTGCCATCACCTCCACCTTCAACACCCTCCCCACCTGCTCCGCCAGATGCTTTACTATTTAAAGCCTCATCTGGCATATCTATAACAGCACCAGAGCTAAAAGATTGTGTAGCATTACCAGCTTCTGCGCTGGAAAGCGCTTCTCTGCCATCAGCATCAGGATCAATAGGTTCTTGAGCCTTTTTACCATCATTAGCATAAGCTTTCATAGCTAATGAAGCTTTTTTATTCTCTTCATCTTCTTTAACACGACGATAATGCTGGGAGGAGGCCATAGTCCCGTCATTAGGAGCTTCGGGATCGTCTACACCTAATCCGCCCTCATTAGATTGCTTCTCTACTCGACCTTCATCAATCTCAGAATAATCTAAATTCCTATGTTGGTCTTGTTGATCTTTTATTCTCTTAGGAACTGTAGTCCCTTGTGGCACATTAGGCTTACGATCTAAATCCTCTGATTTAGAAGCCTCTTCACCAACAGCTAAAGCATCCCCAATCACACTACCAACCCCATCAACCACGCTCCCTATAGCGGCAGGTATAGCTGAAGCGGCGGCAGTGCCTAATAATGGAAGCGCTATAGCCGCTAAAGGACCAAGCTTCTCAATTTCTCCATTTTCATCTACTTTAACTGCATTTCCTTCTTCATCATATATAAATTTAGGCTCTTCCTCATTTTTAACCTTTTTTGGAGAATAAGGCTCCCCAACAGATTGAAACGGGTCACCTAAATCAGAATAATCACGTTGTTTAGTGAATACTCCCCAATTTCCATCATTATTTATTAACTGAACTTCAGTAATACTATCATCATCACTTTTAGCCAGTACCTGAAATCCCTTATTTCCATTTTCAGGGATAAATTCACGCATTATAATATTCGGTTTACGTGAATCTTCTCTAAAATTAGCAGGAGATTCTAAATCTGAATCAGTACTATATATTAGGTCGGTGCTGACATCTTTCTGAACATCTCCACCATGTTCGTGTTCTTCTTCATGTTCAGCTTCTTCCCAAGATTGATGAGATACGTGTGCCCACTCTTCATTCTTCTCAGCCATAGGCAGAGACTTAAAGAAATCACACATCATCTCTTCTTTAACAGGTAAATCTAATTTAGTGCAATATCCGCCAGCGGCGAAAAAGATACAGGTGTGACATTCTTTATTCTCTTCTTCAGAAGGTCGATAATTAGCAAAATTAAGAACATCTAAAGTAGTCATGTTCTTCTGTATAATATTGCGAAATGAGTCCATATTAAATTCTTTAGTTAATTCAATACCATCTAATGAACTAGCAAGTCTTTCATGCCCAATAGCCGCCAACATTTCCCTGACATGATCATTTCTAGACTGGAGAATTTCTCGTAATGCTGCAAATGATGGGTCACGCTGGTGCTTCGCATCGTCCTCAATTTGAGCTATTTGCTCATAAAAAGTAGACGTAGCCTCAGTCCCATCCTCTCCAGTATATAAATTAGCCCCATCTAATCTAACAAAGAAAATGCCATCTTTATGGGATAACTCAACAGCATGATCTTCATCCTGATAAAGACCGACTATATCAATATCTTCTACATCTTTAATAAGAAGATCTAATTCTGAGATTATATTAGTTTGGTATGTATGATGCATATGATGATCCTGGCCTCATTCCCGTATCCATTTCATTATTACGAACATGGGAGACTTCATTTGTTCCCTGAGGGTTATCTGGATTTAAATAACCGACCTGAGTCATTGGTCCCAATGCGGCCAGCTTTCCAGTTTTTTCTACTTCGCTGTTCTCTGAATCCTCCAGAGATTTTGCTTTACCTGGTCAATCACAGTCCTCATCGTCATCAGGACCGTTATCTGCCTCAGCTTGAGACATTCCAAGACCTTGCATAGCTGATCCGCCACCACTATTTTCTGGCATCTCAAGGTCTTGAGGTTTTCCATATTCAGATCGTTGATCTACTTCACCAGTTTTCTGTACTGAAATAAAATCACCTAGATCAAATTCATCTGAATCATAGTATAGGTAAGCAGCTAAAAATGCAGGTTCTTCAACATTTTCTATACTTTTAGCTAGATTTAAACTAGCTTCCCACCATTCTTTGGTAGGTCTACTAGCCCTATCTACTAACATTTTATGAACTATAGTGCCATCTACCAAATCTTCCGCATTTATATTAATTCCAAGATCGAATGAATTTAAAATATTTAAATCATCTACTAAATCAGTAGGATCATCTTTAATTAATTCACGATCTACCGATGCCCATATTTTTAGCATATCAATGGATTGCTCATAGGACTTTTTAATTTCATCATGATGAGATTTTGGAATTCCGCCACCTCCCGCTCCTCCAGCACCTCCCGCTCCTCCGGCACCGCCTCCTGAGTCTGTAGGTTTGGGTGTAGTAGTTTTAGGAGTGGTAGTAGTTTTAGGAGTGGTAGTAGCAGTGACTCCAACTTTCTTTGGCTTTTGTGGCTTAAATTGGCCAAGCGTGTTAGTAACACTAGGAGCGAGTCCGCCAGTAGCAAAATTTCCTACCATATCCACTGCGGGTTTAATGGCCGTAGCCACAGGTTTAAGGGCTGCGCCTACTCCACTTAATACCTTTCCTGCTGTTTTTAAAGGTGTAGCTGGCGTAGCAGAAGGCGTTGGAGTAGTAGGTTCGGGGGCAGCGGTAGGAGCAGGAGCGTCATCCGCCTCCTCGTCGGTTAGTTGAGACTCTAATCCCTCAATCTCAATCTCACCTATATCATGAGTATCATCTTTACGAACTTCTCTACGTCGTAAAAATGGCTGAGCAACACTATCTTCGCTACCTTCTTGTTCTACAGAAGGAAGATTAGTCTTTTGGTCATATTCTTTAGTGGTAGTAGTTGGTCCATCCGATGTTGGACGTGTGCTTGTTGGTGGTGCAGGAGAACTAGGTCTGAATGGTGGTATTTCTGAATCATCATCTGCCATGACTACCATACCCGAAGATCCACCTTTAGCGGCAAAAGAATTTCCACCGCCTAAATTCTCATTACCGACAGTGGATTGCTTGGATACCTCTTCCGACTTTCCCGTCAGACGATTTGCCGCAGCATCAACAGCACCCGCACCAGCACCACGTCCAGCCTCTCTAGCTAAAGATCCAGCAACTTTTCCAGCTACCGCTCCCCAAGCTTTCTCAACATCACCATTTTCAGACTGGTAAGGATCATCACCATTAGAATTATCTACATTTACATGAACGCTAGGAGGATTGGCAGGTTCATGATCTGCTGTGTGCCACTCTTGCACATCAGGACACCAATGATCTGCATCATCCTTTATGATAACGTCCTCAGACTTAGAAATGGAATCAATCAGCATCTCTAATCCCTGTAAAAATTGAGAATCAACCTGATTTTTCTGTTGCATCCCGCCAAACCTCCGATGGTTTCACCAATATTACTGGTGATTGATACTCGTTACACAAGTAATAAACAGTAGCTGGTGAACATTCCCGCATGTCCATTATCTTAAAAACAGTAAATATATCTATATCTACGATCTGTACCGATTGATTTTCAACTGCCATCCACCTATTAGGATAATTCTCAGTTAAATCATGACGATTATCTAATATCCACTGAACATTTGCCTTTCTTTGGAGTTCTATTGTTGCTTGCATTTTTACCTTACCTGCTTCCTTCTTAATTTTGGATAAAACCATTCCTTCACCTTAATTAAGTAGAGTAGCTATGACGACCTCCAGTGGGGGGCGCATAGTATTTCTCACAATCTAGAAATCTTTCATATAAATAATACCATAAGTTTTCTGGTATTTCGTCCTCTTCTATGCCTTTTGTAGCTGGATCTCTTCTGGCTTCGGCTGCCCACCTCTCAATTACTCGTTCTTTCCAACCACTAAAATCTAGCTGATGTGGAAATGATGGCTCTATGACTTTATCAGGGCTAGGCATCCTAGTATGTCCGTATCCCTGTAAATCTGCAAAATAAAAATCATCTAGAGCTTGCCACAGACTATCCTGATACTCTGTATAATTATGAAAAGTACGATTAATCCTCTTTCCTGGCATATGTGGGCTAGGTTTAAACATTACGGAATATGAGGTGCAATCTTTTCAGTCTGAGTAGGACACCATCTCTGCGGTTCAAAATTAGGCTTCTGGTCCGGATGGGTCTGGGGACGGGTTCTCGGGACCACGGTTGGTTTGGTTCTTGCTGGAGTTGTCATAAATACCACCTGTCAGAAAATTATATAGTTTTAACTTTAAAGAATGGCCACAATCTGATCCGGTTCCCCATCTAAAAGTAGTTGGGACTACTGCTAATAGAACTTTAGCAGTAAACTCATCCATCAATAATGGAACATTTCCGCCATCTATATGCTGATTTCTATCAGGGTCGTTCCTTATTTCTATAATACACTTCCAAACATCCATCCGAAGATCAGTCCAGCGTTCCATTAAATCATCAAGAGTTGCTCCCGGAATAAGACCTGACGCAGAACACAGAATCCAATCTAAGAGTAATAACTCTTCATTATTAGCATTAATTGACTCTATTTGAGGTAATGCCCAATCTTGATCATCTAATACCATAAATAATCTCAACTATATTTAATTGTTAACCTTAATCCCACCAAGCAGCATGTGGGGTCTCCTTGATAGAATCATAACCGGCCCCTCCACCAGTACCTGCAATCTGATCAGCACGTGAGTAACCTGCTTGACCTACAGCGGTAGTACCCATACCTGGATTTGTGTACCCTACATCAAATGCTGAACCAGAATCTGGAAGAACGCCTAGACTATCAGAGTCCACTTTAGGAGGCTCACCCCCGCAATCGGCTTGAGCCTCTAAATGATTTGGATCTCCTTTTTTATGCCCACACTTAAATCTTTCTACTTCTTCAGGTTTATCTAAAAAAGTAGAAATTATATCAATTACAATAGATTCTAGATTCTTTCTACGGGCTGAATGACTAATAGGATCTTTCTCAGCTACTTTCTCATCAGTAGCAGCACCCTCATAAAACGCAGCAGTATCGGCCATGCTACCACCGAAACTCTCTCTCATAAGTCCCCCACCTGTTACATTTGAATCTCCAGCATCACTCCCAAATGTAGATTTAACTGGAGCGCCCCCACCTGAGGCTCCAGAGGTACCGCCTATATTTTCGGTATAGCAGTTTTGTGCCTCTATGTGATCTGAATCACCTTTTTTATGGCCACGGGGATACATATCCTCCGATTCAGCATGTTTAGATACATATGAGGATATTAATGAAATTATATGTTTTTCACGTATCATCTAATTCTTTACTAAATTAAGCTACCAAACTGATAGCTAATTATCCTCAACCGCCAAGACTACCAGCTGAATATGCCCCAGAAGATCCGGAATGGGTTTGGTGAATTCCCTGCTTATCTATACTATCTATATGATCTTTTCCACATTTAGGGCAAACATTCTTTTTATCCTTACCTAGATATTTATCTATCAAAGATAAAACAAATTCCTCTTTAGCAGCATAATCGCTTAATTGTTCTTCTGACATACCAGTCTCCGTTTTCTCGCCAGATCTAAGACGAGATAATTCAGCCCCCATAAATCTACGTTGTTTCTCAGATTTAGACGGCATTTAATTAATTGTCTAAATACTTATCTATAGAATTAATTAATGATTGTTCTTCTGAATCATCAGAAAGAACTATCACTGGTTGCTGAGACAATATTCGAGACTCATAACCATTTTCAGAGTCTGGACCCTTAACTGGTTCCATTATCTGATCTCTGAGCTCTGGCTCCCCTTTAGGCGAGTATATATCAGTAACAACAACCCTGTTATTGCCACTGTAATCACCTATTCTAATTTTCTCGTCAGCTACCTCAGGAAAATCCTTGCGTCCCTTAAAATCAGGCATCTTCATTCTCCGTTTCAGATAATTCTTTTTGTAGACCCTCTTTCAGATCATCCATTATACCGTATATAGACTTCCGCATGAGTCTCCTTAGTGCTGCACGTTGTCCAGCATCCAAGAAGAACCCCTCAGAAATAGTAAGCGTTTCCCTAACTAGGCTGGAAACAGCTTTATCATATCGAATTTCCCAATCCACATCACTCATAAATTAACTCACGTAGAACAATTTCATCGATATAATTAATTATTATATCACTGATTATGATATTCTTCTCTACAATCCGCAGAGCAAAACACCGAATTATCTATATTACTTTCTTCTACGCAATCTTCACAAATAAAACTTTCACAAAGATCGCAATCCATGCCATCAGCTACCAATTCTTCACAAATAGTACATCTCATAGAACAGACCTATAATCCCCTATTACCTATTATTTTTACTACGTAAGTAGTATCTCCGATTACCTTAGTAGTATATTTAGGAAGTCTACTCCGTCTATTATTTAGATACCACCTAAAATGTAAACACTTACTAGGATTATCACAACTATAGTGAGTAACTCTGAGTTTACACCCTACATCTAAAAATTTGAATAGTCTATATCCTTTTTCAAACTCCTGAGTAGTCAAAACAGCGTCCTGGATAGGAAGCTGTTCATAAAATGGTCTCTCTGCGTACGCAGTTCTAATCTTACATGACCAACATTCGTAAAACTTTTCCCTAATTCTGCGTCCACATGTAACACAAAAATGATCTGGTAATTTTAAAGTCACCCATAACTGCTTTCTAGAATCGTGACGAACTAACTTTGAAGAATTTTCCCAGGTATTGATCCGTCTATGTATCCTCTCATGTAAAAAACATCTATGGGGTGGTCCTGATTTATGCCAAAACTCCAAATCATGGTTAATTATATAAGTTTTATTATCAACAGAATTAAGCCATTTCCGGAAGTCAGCCGGAGAATCTATAGTTACTGATAATAAATCTTCTTTAATGTTTACCATTTTACAGCATCAGGATTAACTATGTGAAAATCCCCATCATCTACAAAAGAATTACTTACAGAAGCTACTAAACTGTCATCTTGAGAATCACAAACTGTTAATTCTAAAGATAAAACTGAATCTAATTTGGTCCGTTTTAGGTCACTCATAGCGACTGCTACTTTATGTAACCTATTTTGTTCAACATGTTCAGAAATTTCTCTAAGTAATGAAACGATAGCAGAAGGACGATACGCTGTCAATCCAGATTTAAGGCTAATAACGTCAAATATAAATCTGCAACAACGCTCTCCAACCTCTACCGGGAGGCAACCTGATTGCCATATTTTATTAGCAACAACTAATCCATTAGAGACAGTACCTAAACAACAGGCACGTAAAAATTCAGCAGATAAGAATTCCACATCACCTACTAAATTATTAACTACAGTTTCAGTAGAATTACCAATTGATAATAATATTGCAGTCTCTAATATATTTTCGGCATCCCGTAATGATCCATCTGCTTTACCGACAATACTAATCAAAACTTCATCAGATAAACTAACCTTTTCCGCTATACAGATACGCTTTAATTTAGTTAGTATCGCCTCTGGATCTACAGTAGTGAAATCAAACGACTGACACCTAGAAGATAGAGTAGCAAATGCTTTATCAGTCTCAGTTTTTGGAGTATCTAAAGATTTAGTGGTGCAAAAAATGAAATTAATATGTTTAGGAGGCTCTTCTACGATTTTTAATAAAGCATTTAATGCTGCCGAAGTTAACTGATGAGCCTCATCTATAATTACAAACCGTCTATCAACAAACTTGGGTCTATATTGTAAAGTTTCTATTAAATCAGTTACATCTGCTATTCCTCTATTAGAGGCAGCATCAATCTCCATAGCATCTTTCATAGAATGTAAACACCCATCACAAGAACCACAGATATCATTCTGGAAATTAACACAATTAGCCGACCTACAAAGTATTCTAGCTGTAGAAGTTTTACCACTACCCCTAGATCCCCTAAATAGATAAGCATTAGCTACCCTATTTAATTTAACTGCATTACGAAGAATCGTAATTATAATATCCTGGCCAACTACCTCAGAAAGAGTAGTTGGCCTATACTTGTTATATAAGCTTCCCTGAGTCGTAACCATCTATTTCAGCAATCCGTTTCTTAAATTTTTCTACCTTATCCAACACATCTGGATGATGTCGTAGTAACATTACATACTCCAGATGGTCTACCCGCTCATTCATCTTATTAAATCTTTTAGTATAACTACGCTTGCTAACCATATCAGTGGACGCCGCTTTAGCATCCTCTAAATCATCAATCTTATGGGATATTTCATCAGATAGATTCTCAATGAATACATCATAAGCATCAACTAATTCAGCAGTTTGAGAATCATCCACATCCGCCTTCACCACAAACACCCCACTATCTAAATCTTTCAAAGATTTGAATCCATTTATGGAATAAGGCATACAATATACTGACTGTGAATGTATTGCAGCTCCAACCTTCTTTAGATTTCTATGTAACCTTACCCGTCGGGCTGATTCTTTCGACCCTAAATCGAAAAAAGCAAATGCCCACTCATTAGGGATATTCATTTTTACCTTATCCTTTATTTTATATAGACTACTTTACCTTATGTTTAAGATGACCAACTTTTCTTGCTTTAACTCTAGCAACTGCAACTTTCTTGCCTCGGTATTCTTGTGGATGTAAGACTGTGAACATTTCATCGTCTGGCAGTTCAGTGCTATTCAAGCGATAACATAGGTTTTGTATTCCACATGAATAACTACTTCCTATTCCTTCACCGCCCTTACATTTATAATCACCATGCCCCATCAGAAGAGCCTCACCTAGTTCTAATCCCATGATAGCTATTACCTCTGGTTTTTTGAACATTGAGTGATTACCGTTATTAGCTCTATGATCATATCCATTAAACTGACTCATTGATATTTTTTGAGTATACATTTTTTTACTAATCATTTTTCAATTCCCTATTTATTTTGTGTAAACTACTTGACCTGCTGAAGTATGAATATGAGGCTTATGTGACACTTTATCCTTAGTTGCCATACCCTTTAATAAAACGTCTGCAAAATCTTCAGCCTTGGCACCAGGTGGGAAACCCTTAACTAATTCAACAGTTATTTCCTCACCTTCCAACTTAACTAAAACCTCTTTTTTGCCATCTGAAAGAGTAAATGTCTTCATTATTTACCTACCTTTACCTGTTTAACTTCCTTAGAGACCATATTAAACTTTTTACGTGCTGATTTCTGTATTTGTTTGAACTTAAACTCTTCTTGAAGAGCAGAAATTTGAGATAAATCTTTAAGAAAGACAGTATAAGTACCCTTTCCTAGTTGTAGCTTGGAATCTTTATTAATCTTATAATTAATATTTAACTTACCCGCTACCTCTTCAAAGAGAGAAAGTTCATCTTCTTTTAACTTTATACCTGCATCAGACCACGCAGAGACTCTATAACTTACATAACACGGCATAACTTTATTCCTTTATTTAATTTTATACTAGTAGTATACTAGAATCAACTACCTAAGTCAATACTAATCTAACAGTATCGCCCTAATAGAAAATCCATCTTTATTATCCACACCTGAGACCTTATTATTGCCTATAAAATCGAACTCTCCACACATAAATCGTTCTAGGTGTTTACATTTCTTAGGGACTATTTTAGAGAATCGCCAGGCAGGACAAGTACAATAAGTCTGAAAGTCCTCTCCTACTCGAATTTCATATTTTGTCGGATCTTTATCACTTTCTATCTGTGCTAAAATTTTCATACAATCAACCTTATTTTTTACGTTTTATAGAATTTTTAGGATTATATCTATCTTTAATCTCTACCCATTCGGACTCTAAAATTTCTCGTCTACATACATACCAATCCTTAGTCCCAGTGTTCCCCCCGAACTCTTCAAGACCCTTAATCCACCACTCAGGAGTATTAAATTGTCTAAAAAATTTATCAGATCGTTGGACATCCTCTATTGATATATCCACAGTAAACTCTATTTTAGATTTATCAACAACAACTGGAAGTACTTGACCTACTCCAGCAAGTTTAACTGAGCCGTTACTTGTGAGCATACGTGGGGTCTTACCAACTAATTGTTTTTTAAGTAACCAAACTACTTTAGGACTAACTAACTCATTAGAATCCTCTATAGGATTTCCAGACTTGACAGAGTCTATATACTCTTGAGTTGGGGGCAGGGCATTCGACTCACAAAGCTTCAAATACCCTGACTCCAAAATAGATTCGACGTGACCTTCAGCAGTGTAATGATAAAAAATCATATCTACTAATCCAAAAGTATCGCACGAATTTGACCTAACCCGACATCAGTTGCCGCTTCTTTCAAAGCCTCAGCAGTCTCAGAACTAACATCAGTAGCCAAAGCTAATGCCGCCCCACGTAGAGAACTATCCTCAAGAAGATCCATATTCTGAAGCCTATCAATTAGAGTTTGGACTCGTCGCATAGTCCGACCGTCTAAAGATCCATCAGCGTTAGCTTTCTGTACTGCGTTAGCAACATCTCGTGCCTCAGATCTAAGCATATTCATAGAATCCATAGCCCAATTTAGATACATATCGTCAGCGTCAGCAGTATCAGATACCATCTGAGACATAGAAACTACATAGTAAACTGCATTAAATTTGAAGGTTCTACGAAGCTTCTCAGGAGACGGATAATGTGGCTCTAAACGCTCTCTATGCTCTGGAGGGAACGAATCTAAATAATCCCCAATCTTATCGGCATATGAAGCAACAAACCTATCAGCCTCAGAATAAAATTGTTCCTGCTGTTTAGCTATAATATTCTTCAATATATCAATATTTCCAAATGGTATAAAATATGACCCAGTAAGTACAAATGGAAAACCAAATCGCTCAGCAGCTGAACGTGCTTTACCTATAATATTTAGAAAAGAATTCTTATTTTTCTGATCTAATAGACGCTTTTTACCAAGTTTGGCATACTGAGGTATTTGAGAGGGTAAAACATCTATATCACTAGGATTTAAACGTGCTTCCATAGACCAGATACCTCCCTGTATCTGAACCAAAACACCTTTACGCCACAATCCTTTAGTAGCATCTGACTTTCCGGGCTGACCATTAGAATCTACCCAATCCGGGGAAAAAGACCGTTTCTCTATAACCATAGAATTATTTACCATTAGAAGACTCCTTTATTGAATTTTCACTAATTTTTGATTTATATGTGCTAATAGCTCTATTGTACTCATGTGTAGATAATCCCAAAAGTGCGGTAACTGCAACATCAACTCGACCTTGTCGTATCGTAATTGGAGACATCACTTTATTAGCTACAGATACCTTAACTTTAGATTTTCTAGCACTAGAGACATAACTAACACCACAATGCCATTTCCACAGGTCACACATTACTCGTACAAACTCAGGACCGTGTGCCGCACAGGAGCTATTATTAGTTAACGTATGCGAAACCTCATGTAAAACTACCCCAGGAGTTCTAGACCACACTGGAAGACCAATCTTACTTGAGCCGTAGGCCAATGCCCGCCTAGTGCCTCTACCATCAGTAACCCGAGGAGTTCGACCAGCATTTGGTCGATACCTACGATAAGCTAAATTTACCAATTCTTGACACTCTTCAAGAGTTAATTTCTTTGTTAACTTAGAATCCATTTGGAAAATTTCTCGTTCCCATGTATAGACTTTTTGACGTTGTTGATCTCTAACTGTTCGATACATTAAAATCACCTCTTTTACTATAATATAATTATACTACATATAATAAGCTAAGTCAATATTAATCCTAATTTAGATTAATTGAACGGCTTTGAATCATTCGTACACGATCTTGCTGTAAAGTATCTAAGTTCACTGGATCTTCCTCTTGGGCGAACTGACAGCGTTCTTTTGCCCACATTCGAGATACTTCAATATCCTCACGTCGCAACTTAGCAATTGGGGTAATTTCCAATGAAGCCAACTCAATATGAGCAGGAGATACTTTCAAAGAGTCATCATTAAAAGCCTTAAACATTGCCGAATTGACCGCATTTTCGATCTCAGCACCCGAAAAACCTCTAGTGACCTCACACAATCTAGCCATAGACTTTTCAATGTCCTTAGACAGCTGATTATGCTTAGTGAGGTGTATACGCAATATCTCTTTACGGTCAGACTCAGTAGGTAAATCTACCCAAAATAGGGCATCAAACCGACGTAACAAGGCTGAAGGAAGACTAGTAGCTTCATTGGCAGTAGCGACTATATAGATCATCTTGTCCTTAGGTCGCTCTTCCATCCAAGTAAGTAGCTGGCCGAATACACGCTTAGTAACTCCAGAGTCATTAGTGCCAGAAGACTCTGCTCCAGCCATTCCCTTTTCTATCTCATCTATCCACACAGCGGCAGGGGCTAAGCTCTCAATCTGGTCCAAAACCATTCGCATCTTCTCTTCAGACTCACCCACCAAAGAACCAAAAATCTTGCTTAAATCGAACCTAATTAGGGGTAATCCCCACTCTTTAGATAAACACTTAGCCGATAAAGATTTTCCAGTACCTGGCAACCCTAGTAGGAATAATCCTTTAGGATTGGGAAGACCAAACTCTCGTGCTTTTTCACTAAAAATAGCATTTTTACGCTCTAATAACCACTTTTTAAGGTTACCTAGACCGCCTACTGAGGATAGGTCATTTGGGTACGGCCAGTACTCTAGAAGTCCAGTTTTAGATAGAATTTTAGCTTTCTCTTCCATCACTAGATCTGGATCAATAGAGGGGAAATCATTGTTATTTTTGGTTTTTACTATAGAAAGAGCCAATGAGCTCTCTATTTCATCTTCTGTCATTCCGGAAGCATTAGCGATGACTCTATCCCGATGAGCATCAGACTCCCATGAAACTGTTCCTTCATAGGCAGAAGCTATAGAATCGACTATTTTTTCGATCTGCTCTGTCTCAGGAAGAGTGTAATTAATTGTTTGGAAAAATCGCTCTAACTCTGGAGCCATCTTATAAAACGGAGAGAGTACTATAACAGTTCGGTGGTTTTCAGCAGTCTTCCATTTGAAGTAAGAGTCCATAAATTGCTGAACTAAGACTGGATTCGGATTCTCTCCTATGTAAGCATGATAGTTACAAAGTATAGACACTGCATTAGGAGTTTGCCTACGATCTATACATTCAAATATTTCGTCAGGATCGTCTCCATTTCCAGTATTATCCCAGCCAGTAGTGTTTTTCCAAATATGGCAGGACAGTCCATCATTGATGCTATCGCAAACCTTTTCTATTGAGGAAATAGCTCGTTCTGGCTCAAGAGCAGAAACATAAATTAGGGGATATCCGGCACGAATGTAAGCATTTAGATCATTTTGAAAGTTCATATTTTTAACCTTTTACAATTTAATTGTTCGATTTAAGAGTAGTATACAATATAAATAAAGCTAAGTCAATACCTAAAAAATTATAAAATATGAAAAACCTAATACTAGCCCAACTATGCCAGATAAGGAGAATAAAACAAAATAAAACAACTCACTAGGACCATCGTCTTTCATTCCTTTTCCTCTATCTTATTGTAAATATTATCAAGACGTTTCACCCTACTAATTCCAGTACTTACAGTACATCCATGCCAAGTCCAATCACATCGTAAACACCTATGTTGCAACTCTGAAGGGGTATCGGTCTCATCCTCGAAATGAGCTACACCCAAAGAACCACATTGAGGACAACATTCAGCTTCAGTGTCTTGATCCTTTTGTTCCTGTATTACCAAAAACTTAGAAATTTTTACCATTTTTTCTCCCCTTCATTTTGTATTTATAACCTTTATATTTATAACCTTTTTATAGTTAACTATATATTAAAGTAATACTAATCTATCTATATTACTATATCTATATATACATTATCATAACGCAATTGATAATATGTTCAGGAATTAAGTGGTATAATGTATCGTCATACCTCTGCCCCCATGTCAGAGAATGTGGTTAAGGAGATGAGTTTTGAGAATAGCATCATTCGATATAGAGACTACAGACCTAAAGGCAAATATGGGAATAGTGTTGTGTGCATCTTTTCATGAGATTGTACCACCAGGGTACTTTAAAAATCACCACAACAAAGTTAATAAGCCGTATACCATAAAACTGAATATTACAGATCCTTATGATCCAAATCCAGATAAAGAACTAGTTATAGCTATCAGAGATGAATTAGAAACATATAACGGTATAGTAACTTGGAACGGGAAAATGTTTGACCTGCCATTTATTAACGCCAGATTGATGTTTCATGGAGAACGTCCTTGTAGAGTACAATTCCATATAGATGCAATGTACTATGCTGGAGGAACTAGCAATAGAATCGGAAGCAGACGATTAATATCAGTGCAACAATTTTTAGGAATATCCAATGAAGATGGAAAAACTCCATTAACTTGGGATACTTGGAAATCTGCAATGAGGGGCAGCCCTAAAGCCATGAGAGATGTCGTACATCACTGTGAGATGGACACAGAGGTACTTACAAAGGCTTATTGGGCTTTACTACCATATATAGCTAATATACACCGCTAAATCAACCTCTCGACCTACTCATATAGCAAATCCCCAAAAGGTTTATAACGTGTTGACAGATACTAGTTATATTTAGTATACTGTTAACACGTGCCATCCAATATTTAGGCATATGATAGAAGAGGATCAAGGATGGAATTACAGTATACGGTAGAAGATACTAATGACACTAAATCACTAATCGAACAATATATAAAAGATCACGCACACGAGTCTAAAATAAATACTGCTCAATTAGGAAGATTACTCAACATATCTAGACAGAGAGTCTGGACTATACTAGAAACTTTAGGAGAGACTAGACACCGGAGAGTGCCTAAAGCTGTAAAACTATGTGAGAAATGTCCTAAAGAGATAAGTAGAAACGCTACATTTTGTAGGTCACATTCTAAAGGTACTGAAACTAGAATACCTGGGAAATACTATACTTGTAGAATTTGTAAAGAAGTTAAAATCTTAGAAGAATTTGCCCAAAATAATCAATATGCTTCTGGATATGAGACAAGATGTCTATCGTGCAGAGCTAAATGGCAGAGAGATTATCACAAGACCGACAGCGGTAAAACTAATCATGCTCAGGCAGGTAAAACTCTCATGTCTAAGCATCCAGAACGACAAAGAGCATACTATCAAGTCTACAAAGCAGTTAAAGATGGTACTTTAATTAAGCAACCATGTTTAAGTTGTGGATCAAAAAATTCCAAAGCGGTACACACTGATTACAATCGACCTTTAGATGTAATTTGGATGTGTGCTTTATGCAGAAATAGAAATACTCCTAAAGTATCTCCCTATGTCCCTAATCCACTAGAGGAACAACTAAGAAAATTCATTTCAGATTCTACAGGGTTTAATAGATGGCATAGTAAGTGGATTAGATTAGTTAAAAAACACTATGAAGTCGCAACTATAAATGAACAAGTTCTTCAAAATTCTATAAGAGATAACATAGTCGGACTAGGAAAAACTTATAAAGATTTAATAGAAAAATTCTTACAGAATCGAATTGATGAAAAATTCTCCTTAATAGGGATCTCTAAGCCTATTGACTTAGACCAAGTATATCAGGTATAATACTAATATTGAATTAAAACATTCAAAAATTCAAAAATTTAAAGGAAGGTCAAATTGAACACCCCGACTAACGGTCCCCAAAATATAGAGAACCTAAATCTAGAAGAGGAAAACGGATATTCGTTAGAATTAGTTGATCGAATTAAACGAGATTTCTTAGAGTTTGTAGGAACAGATATAGCTACTCTGTCTAGAGATGAGACTCGATTTATGGTCTCTCAGTTCTACGATTTACAAGAAAATCGAATGCAGTCTGATAATCGTATTAAAGCATTAGCAAATAAAAATGCCCCTAAATCTGCACTTCAATTTATTAGAGATCAGATTTACATGTCTGAGAAGAACGTAGAGAAGATACTTGTAGCATTTTCAAAATCTCAGGAAATAGGTAAGTGGGCGCAATCTATTCCCGGTATAGGTCCAATCCTATCAGCTGCCCTAATAGCTCACATAGATATAACAAAAGCACCTACAGTTGGACATATATGGTCGTTTGCTGGACTAAATCCAACATCATCTTGGTTAGGTAGAGTCAAATCAGAAGAGTTAGTACAAAAATTTATACCTAAAGGTCAAAAAGTAACCGAAGAGCAAATTGCACTAATTGCTAATGATGCCGGACGACGTGCAGACTCAATACAACAACAAATTAGGTCATTAAATCCTGATTCAGATAGTAGAAATATTACCAAAACTGACTTAATTAAAGTGCTATCTCGTCGTCCTTGGAACTCGGAGTTAAAGGTAGTTTGTTGGAAATTAGGCCAATCTTTCGTAACAGTTCATGGTAAAGATACTAAATCCAAGGGACCTGACATATACGGAGTAGTTTATTCAGATCGTAAAGCCTATGAGATTCAAAAGAATGAGGCTGGAGATTATAGAGATATAGCACTAGGAAAATCAAAAATAGTTGGTAGATCCACTGAAGCGTATAAATCCTATAGTGTGGGTAAACTACCGGCGGGTCATTTAGATGCACGAGCTAGACGTTATGCAGTTAAGCTGTTCTTGGCTCATTACCACCACGTTGCATATGAATTAGAGTATGGAACTCCTCCACCAAAGCCATACATATTGGACGGAGATCGAGGGCATACCCATTATATTGCACCACCTAAATGGCCAATAGAGGGATAAACATGAATTGTTACGTATGCGAAAAAAAGTTAGATATAGCAGTAGATAAATGTTGTTATAGAAAAACTGAAGTTATAGATGATTTAGAGTATAGGTGTCTGTGGCATGGTCCTCCAGGCATACGTAACACTATGGCATTTGGATCATACGCAGACACACTGCAAGAAGCTCGTAGACGGGCGGAGATGTACCTAATAGGGTCCTCTGCCCCATACGCAGCTCCAGAAGTCAAAGAACAGGAACAAATAATATTAGATGAAGTTAATCGTATTGAGGCCCTAGAGGTTTAAATGCTGGATAGGAAATCAGAACCCTCAGAGGATGGAGAACCAAAATGGTTTGAATGTCCTAGAGGACATAAATTCAAAACTAGTAATCCAATCATAGTGGCAGTAGATGACGATTCAGAATACAACTCAGGTCCTGTATGTCCCTATTGTTATGTAGATTGGTTTAGTCTAAATGTTAATGCAACTGAAATTGAATTGGATGAATAATTATGATAGTTTTTTTAATAACCGCAGCAATATCAATAGCAATACTCTCAATATTTTGGCTTGTGTTCAAATCTACAGTTAATTTCTGTAGAAATACTATGGACACTAAAAGACGAAACAGCTGGGGGGATAAAAAGATTCTCACTGGTAAAACTGGAGAAACTTTTATGTATGATTACTCTCTAGTTGTACGGTCTCCGGAGTATGAAGAACAGTTTAGTAGGTTCTCAAAATTTAAAGAAAGGTATGGTATAGCGTATTAATACACCAAACAGATACAGACCCCAACCTTCATCAGTTAGATTTGAAAGGTTAAAGGACTTAGTAGAAGGTCCGATATCACCTGATTTCAATATTGATGATATACACTGGGTCACCGATAGGATAGGAATTACTGATTATGAGGGTAGCTCAGAAGCCTTCATACGTGGCTATTTTGTAATAAATGTAGCTGGAGAACTTAAATCTGATGCTCAAATTCATATGGATGTTGACCCTGGTAGTGGAACCGTAAGAGAAACATTAAATGAATTAGCAGATATAATAGACAAAGCATTAAACACAAATCCAGAGACGAAAGTCGTAGTACATTGCGCTATGGGTATGGAAAGAAGCCCACTAACTGTTGTATGGTATCTACATAAATATCATGACAAGACGTTAGATGAGGCGTATGCGATGACTAAGGAGAAAAGAGAGTCAACCGTCGATAGAAGAACTTGGATTAATCACTGATGTCTAGAGGTAAACGTGCCATAGAATTTAATGATGGCACGTTTATCTCGTATGAGCAAGCTGCTAAATTACTCAAAAAAGAAGGTAAATTAACAGTCGGACCATATATTGATAGAAAGGGGCTAAGATGTGCAAATGCGGTGCTAGAGAATCACCAAGCCTGTAATAACTGTATAGAACCAGTACGATGCTACACACCAATAAAATATAGAAGAATAGTAGATCAATGGTTTTCATTCTATTTATATGCCCAATGTGATAAACCTCTAGAAGAGACTCCAGAAGAGCGGTGTGAGAGAGTAGTGGCTTGGGTTAGGTCATTAAAACGAAAATGAAAGGAATAGGTAATGTTTAATAAGATTATCACTGGAATGGCTAAAGGTTTAGTAACTCTTACTAACGACTATAACATAGTAGAAGCTAGAGAATTAGCGACTTTAGAGCGTGCTAAAGTCCAATTAACGGGGGCACAAAACGAAATAACAGATCTTAAAAAGGTCCATGAAGAGCGGGACACTAATTTTGATTCTCAAATTTCACAAAGATATGCAACTATTGTTGAGTTAGAGGATAAACTAAGAAAAGTCACGGATGAGCGGGACACCGCTAGAGATAATATTCGTAATCTTATCGAAGATATAAAAACCGCTACCCGAGTACCTAAAAAATTAAGAGAAGATATTGAGAGTAAGTACGAAACAAAGTAATCTCAGGTTGTCTATAATAATCTAATAGAAAGGATGAATGATGACTCCAAAAATTGGGGATATCTGTAATGCGAAAGATATAGGAAAAACTGGAACATCGAAATATATCTATGCGGTTTGTCCTGTATGTGATAAAGAACGGTGGGCGTTTAAAAAACCCTATGCAAATTCTACAAAACGGTTGTGTCGAGAATGTTCAATCGATCAATCTAGAAGAGGATTTAAGATTGGTCCAGACGACTACAAGCGTTCTGTGGATACCTAGTAGAGGTAATGCTTATGCCCTTAGACGATACAATGGGGGCATATTATCCTCAAATCGTAGAGTTTGAGTTGCTATTTTGGGGGGAACCCTCAACATGGGCATATAAAGATGCACGTATTGAAAACATAGAATTCAGAGTTTTAGGCAGACCTTATGGAACTAAAAGATGGAGACCACATTTAATCTTACATAAAAAACCATTACCCCACCAAAATAAAAAAGAGATACTTATGTTAATGAAAGTGTTACAGGTAGCAATAACTGAAGAAGTGGGATTACTCTGTATGCCTATAACATACGATCTACTTGATGAAGAGGTCGATAGAAAATATTAATGTTTAAAAAGGTAAGAAAAATGGTAGAAAAGGTAAAAAGAGAACCAGCATATATTTGTGAGTGTGGTGCGACCATATCACAGAAAAAGGACGTAAAACGACATCAACTAACCCAACAGCACATACTCAAGACTCACTCACATATTTGGACAATAGAGTCAGCGTCAGGACCAACTAGTGAGGGATTTTGTAGTATCTGCAAAGAGGAAAAAACATTCTCAAATTCAATAGATACATATGAATTTGGACATGGGTGGAGTAGTGGAACTAAAAAATTCAACCAGTCCTCTATAAAAAATTCAGATCCAAAATCAAACGATTTGATAGAAAATGATGAGGAATTCTTCGGGTAATATATCCGTAACAAATTCATGATATACTATTAAATATAGTAGGTTAGGAGAATTATAAAATATGCTAACCGTACAAGAAGTACATGACAAGGTACTATATCCGGTAGTACGGGTTAGGACAGGTAACTCTGGCGGTAGTGGAGTCCTAATCTACTCTGAACCTGATCCAGATAGCGAAGGTCGTTATATTAACATAGCTCTGACATGTCAACATGTAGTTGATTCTGCAATTAAAATTAGAGATGAATTCGATCCTGTACTGAAGCAACAACGTAAATCAGATTACTTTGAAGAAGTAGCTATAGAGGTATTTGATTATGATGGATCAAAGCTAATTTCAAGTAATTCTACTCAAGCCGATATCATAGCCTATGATAAGCATCATGATTTAGCTGCGGTTAGATTACATAACTTTAGACAGCAACCCTTTGTATCATCTATCATACCTAAAAATGAGATAGAAAAACTCCAAATAGCCTCTCCGGTAGTCACCTGTGGTTGCAGTTTGCTACACGACCCATTTCCTAATAATGGGACGTTAACATATCTAAGAGAGGTAATTGAGCAGAAAGCATACTTAATGTCTAATGCTCCATCAATATTTGGAAACAGCGGTGGTGGCCTATTTCATGGAGAGACAGGACACCTATTAGGTCTTACATCAAGAGTCACAGTCACACAAATGGGATTCGGCATGGATGTGCAGACCTGGATGAATTTCTCTACACATCCTGATAGATTATATGAATTTTTTGAACATCAAGAATTACAATTTTTATATGATAAAGACTATAACTATAGAGATGCAATAAGAAGAAGAGAATCAAAACGAAGAGAAGCACTAAGATCGATAATACTGGAAGATCATGGAATAGATGAATCAGAGCTATAAACCTAATTAGGGGAGTTCAAAAATGCCAGTTTTTGATTACAGGTATATGCCCATAGATAGTTTACCAGATCAGATTTGTATAGTCCTAAGTCCTCAATCTCAGCCTACTGTAGACGGCCAAGAACGTCAGGCAGGATCTATAACCATAGATTCATGTGGGGTAGTTGGATATTTACCAATATATTCAGATTATAAAGCTGCAGTAGAAGAACATCCAGAATCACACATACATATAATGAGTTTAGTTAACTATAAAAAAGATATAGGTTTAATTCCACCAGATAAAAATATATAAAATAAGGAGGTCGAAGGATGAAAACCCCACTTAGCTTAATTCCCGGAGAAGAGCGGCATTTACCAATACAGGCAGTATCAGATTATCTTGAGACGACCCATTGGCCACAAGAATTGGGCGGATCAATTGAAAATCTTCTGATCAAGCAAGCGGCACATACAGTAAAAGAAATCCAACAATTACTGGTGTCGGAAGGATTAAGAATAGAACAATTGACCTGTATAGCTGAAAAATTTTTACAAACTCTATAACACTTGACATAGTTACATAATCAATGGTAGAATAGCCTCATCAAATCTAGATGAGGTTATTTTTATGGCAAAAGACGTTACTAATTTAGTAGATTCGATCTACTCAACTTTAGAATGTTCTGAGGAACAGACCAAGGTCATAATTGAGTTAATGCTAAAAGATATAGAGCTCTTTGATAAGAAACAACGTGATTACGGACCTGGGAATATAGCTAAATTTAGAGATTATGGAATTGTAGTTAGAACTAGTGATAAGTTAGAAAGATTAGTAAATCTATATAAAAATAATAGAACACCGGAAAATGAATCTATAGAAGATACTTGGCAGGATTTAAGTGTATACGGCGCTATAGCTAGAGCAGTACTGCATGATCAGTGGTACACATAACCAGAATACATAAAGCACAAGTGAGCCAGGTGTACGGATATTCAGGATGTAAAAGCGAATCAAATCACCAGAAAGTCACATTACAACAGAATGAATCATTGTCTGTAATAGTAACAAGCCACCAGAGTGAGCCATACCAAAGAGAGACCATAAATCAAGAGTGAACCAAATTTCCAGAGAGTACCAGTCACCATGAGTAAATCATTTAGAAGACAGTATCAGTGATGATGAATGAATCAGAAAACCCTAGAGTACCAAAACATGCGAGTGAGCCAAACAGATTGAAAGTATCACAATGCTAAAGTGAGTCAGGGTGTCGAAGAGTACCACGAACCCAAATCGAAATTAAAATTAAGAGGTAATAATGGCACATTTAAGAGGTATATGCAGTAATGCATGTGATAAAGATAAAAGAGATTGTTGGCATCATCCAAATACTAAAATTGTCAGACAATTTAGGAATGGGAATTGGCTACTTGAAAATCCTAGAGGGCATATACGAGGAGCAGAAACAGATAAAGTAGTATTTGATGACGGTGAGTATGAGACTCATAGAGACCCGCATACCTTTGAGTTTATCCATCCAGATGATAACCCGTTTGATTTAGATGACCCTAGACGAAGTTTATGGGAAACTACTTACTCTAAAAAGTCCTCAGCTAAATTTGCCACTCGACCACAAAATCTATACTAATGACTACAAAACGTCTAGAAATAGATGAATATTTTCTTAATATGGCACGGTTAACTTCTCTTAGAAGTACATGTGCTAGAAGACAAGTTGGATGCATCTTAGTAGATAGTCAGAATCATGTAGTAGCTACAGGCTACAATGGAGTCCCTAAAGACTTCACCCATTGCATATCTGAACCCTGCTCAGGTGCATCTGCTACGTCAGGAACTAAATTAGATCAGTGTTGGGCAGTTCATGCTGAGATGAATGCAATGCTACAACTTCAATCTACTGATAAATTAACGGCTTATCTTACTGTCACACCATGTTTTGAATGTGCTAAAGTATTAGCAAACAGTAATATATATAGAATAGTGGCTCCGGTTTGGTACCCTCATGACCAAGTAAAACAGATCCTACAGACTGCAAATATTGAGGTAACTATAAAGGAGATGACAGAATGGACTTCTTTAAACAAATAGAGAGATTAGCTAAAAAATTATTAATATATACTAGTACATCTATACCATCTAAAACTGAAAATTCTGATAACATTAGTCTATTGGCTTGCTCTTGTGGTAAAACACAATGTGACTGCGAAAACTGTTCATGTTCATGTGGCGGTCAATGTACCTGCGCTAACAAAAAATAAGGAGTGGAGATGGTTTTGTACACTAGGAGATATGTGGCTGATGAGGTGGAACATATTAAGAGTCAGGTCAACAATTTAATTGACGACTGGAGATATGTAACCATATCTAAAACGGATTGGGATCAGGAAGAAATTAGAATTTCAGTAGCTCCAGATTTAGAGAGATTGGTATCGTCATTAGATAATTTACAGCAACTAATTAAAGAAATAGTTGATTAGTAGATAGGAGAAATTATGAAGATTAATGTAGCATTTTTAAGTACAGTTGTACCATTAATTGTAGTCGCTATAGGTCTAATTGGATGGGTAGTGACTTTAAGGGCTGATATTAACGTGGCTCAAAATCAAATAGTTGAGATACGTTCCAGTATAACTCCTCTAGAGGCAGAAGCTAAACAATGTGCTATAGAGATACACAATCTTCATAAATTAATCGAAGATTTAGATAAGATTGAAGCAGTAACTGAAGAAGTAGACGTTCTAATATTTCAGATTGAGGAGCTAACAAAAGAGGTCAATAGTAATTCTCCGGACATAGAACAATTAAAAAGGGGATTAGCTATAGCCAATGATCAAATGAGGACTATCATGATCGATCATGACGGTTTTGGTGATGCCCTTAAAGAATTAGGCAAAGCAGGTTTATTGCCAGGTGGAGAGCGTAGAGACTATGGCGGATATGCTGGAGGCGGAGGATATGGTGGGGGCGGATACGGCGGATACTAACCAATATAGACGAGAGTACCATGAACTAGAAGTGACTCATAAATAATGAGGATGAGAAGAGTTTTAGGTGGTTTTTTATTTAGTTATGTATTTTTATGGATAGTTACTATGGGAATCATAATTGGACTATGGTTCAAATACGGAAGATAGTGGAGGGAATGTGTTCGAGTATTTTTGTAAAGTGACTAGGGTCGTAGATGGAGACACGATAGACGTAAATATAGATCTAGGATTTAGTATTTGGCATAAAGCACGTGTTCGCATGTTGGGTATAGATACTCCAGAAAGTCGAACTAGAAACCTAGAAGAAAAGGCTTTAGGTTTAGCAAGTAAAGCTAGACTAAAAGAGATGCTTAAAGGCTCTAAGGTTAAAATTGAGTGTGCTAAGGAGAAAGGTAAATTTGGAAGAGTATTAGCTAATGTAATAATAATAGATAAGGATGGGAATGAGATTAACTGCAATGATCAATTATGTAAAGAAGGTCATGCTAGGCCATATTTCGGAGGTAAAAAAGTACCTTGGTTATAAAAAGTATATTTAAAATACTAAGAAAAAAGAAGTCTGAGACTCAAAAAGACGAAGGTAAAGTTGTCTATAAAGAGCCAGACGGATTGGGTAAGGTATTAGAAATTAAAGTTTATTAAAGGTAAAAATATGCTCCATGAATTATCACTATTCTCAGGGTATGGTGGGTTTAGTTTAGGTCTAAAATTAGCAGGTATAGATGTAAAAACAGTTGGATATGTAGAAATAGAGCCATACTGTCAAGAAATTATAAAATCTAGAATAAGGGACAAGGTACTGGATGACGCACCAATCTACTCCGATATATATGCCTTCAACGGTAACGACTATAGAGGATTGGTTGATATCATTACGGGAGGGTTCCCATGCCCCCCATTTTCTGCGGCAGGAAAACGTCTCGGAAAAGCTGACGATAGAAACATGTTCCCAGAAACCTTACGGGTCATACGGGAAATACGACCAAGCTACGTCCTCTTGGAAAATGTCAGAGGATTGGCTGACGGTCCTGACCCCTACGCAAAAGAAGTCATTGGGGAGCTTTCCACGGCAGGGTACGATGCAAGATGGTGTTTGCGTTCCGCAGAAGAAACAGGAGCTCCACATCAAAGATATAGATGGTGGTGCCTCGCAAACAGGTGTGATGTTTCCAACTCCAGCGAATCAGGAGCCAGGATGGAAACACATAGAGTTAGTAGATAGACACGGATGCAGTCCACCATGCCACCCAAATCAAAGATTCTATGATAAAAATACAGGAAGATTAGTCCAAAAAGGATTAACACAGATGGCATCGTGGCCAACTCCTGATAGTAGTGCAAGAGGTCCTTGTGCTGTTGATTTAATAGCAGAGAATGGTAAAAGCGTTGTTAGACGTAATAGTAACCAGAAACGAGGAATTAATCTTGAAACTGCTACCAAAATTAATCCCGGCAATAATATCAAAGGGGGTTTAAATCCAGATTGGGTCGAATGGTTAATGGGGCTACCGAAAGGTTTTACTTCATTAGATCCACTTCCAAAAGATAATTATGAGGAGTGGAAAGAATTAAGTTCAAAAGGGATGTGGTGGGCAGATGAGCCAAACACACCTCGATTAGCTGAAAAAGTAAAAGATAGGAAGAGTAGATTAAAGGCGTTAGGAAACGGCATTGTTCCAGCCACCCTTACAGGATTTATAAATGATATAAATGGAAGATCATGAGAAATTAGAAAAATACCAATTACCTGAAGAAGGTTGGGGTACCTGCTCTAAATGCAATAAGTATGAAATGCTTGGTGATGGAAAGTGCATGAAATGCTGGGACAGATCGGCATCTAAAGGTACTAACGGCGCAAGGACTACTGAGTGGAGACCGAGTAAATGGAATAGTCCCGTAGAGAAGGGCGGACGATTAAAGGCGAGTCCTAGTAAGGGAAAATCTAGAAAAAATAAGGATGTTTAGTGCATAAAAGAATATTGATATTTGGAGTACTGGCACTATTAGGATTACTAATTATTATCCCCTTCATGTGGGGATTCTCCAGCAATGATACCAAGGATACTACTGTTCAGACTTTTGTAGAAGATACAATAGGTAAGAAGGAAAGTTTACCGGCACCTTCCAGTTTAGTAGAGGATGAGGAGACCAAGTTAACTGTCACCGCCCACGAATTAATAAAGGGAATTAGTAAAAATAATATTAAACAAAATATTGAAGAATACTTTGGTAAATTTGCTGATATTACTGGAACAGTAAAAAGAATAGACGAAAAGAGAGATGGAATACATATAACACTGGATGGGGAGACTGAAGGTAAGTTAGGTTATGTAATGTGTAAAATAGCTAAATCCACCCTTGAAGATGTGTCTGATGTCTCAATAGGAGATGAGATTATAATATCTGGTCAGATAAAAGCACTAGCAGAGATCCCAGGAGATGAAGTACAGGATCAATTATTATTACAGTCTGCGGCACAGATAATAAAACCTTGTAATATTAAATAAATGAAATTATTAAATAAATATAGAATATTATTATTAAATTATGTAGTTTCATATAAAAATACATTATTCTCTAAGGTGATGATGGCCTTTATATTAGTTCACACTTCTGAGGATATTTTATTAATGTCTATTGGACGTTTTGTACCATTACCATTATTTGCTATGTATGGGTTAGGACTATTAATATCTTGGCTAATAATGGGATGCATAGTGGAAAGGCTATTAGGCAAATTGAATAAAAAATAGGGGGAGTCCATATGCAGATAACAGATGGAAGTAAACGTGTTTTTGTTGCGTTACACCTTCCAAAATTAAGAGATCGTTGTATAAAGTGTGCAGGTTCAGACGGCATCCAAATACAGTGCGATCTATGCAATAATAGGGGCTGGACTCCGGTCCGTAACATCAGAGACATTATTCTAAATATTGAATATCCGTTTACTTTAGTATTACGAAATGATATAATAGGATGGATGGCTGAAGTGACATTAGACGGGTCTTCAGATGACACCGATGGTAGTACATACAAAGCATATAAGGAACCTGTAGAGGCAATCTACAATGCTTTATATCGCTCATTAGTATCCCGCACAAGGAAAGAACAACCCCAAAGACGCACAACCCGAGGAAAGGGCCGTAAAATACAATTCATGGCCTCTGAGTGGGGGTATGCTTAATATGGAACCTACTACCAATAGGGAAAGAATTCTAGAACTTCGCAAAGAAAACCCACAACTTCCTAATATTCGTATGGCTGAGATGCTTTCCATCTCAAGAGAACGTGTACGACAGATATTAGAAGGTGAAGGATTACCTACAATGTTTCACAAAGACTACGGTCTATGTGACGTATGTGGGGAGGCTAAACCGGGACCACAACAATTTTGCTCAAAGGCGTGTAGTTACGAAGCTCACCGGGTTCTATTCAATTGTGCCTTATGTGGCCAATCTAAACAGTTATTAAGGTCTCAATATAATGCTCAAGTACGACGAGGATATGATCGCATGTATTGCAGTAGGTTATGCAGGAATCGTGGAAAGTGGGTATTCAAATCAAATAATGCTTAAAACATTGTTTATAGATATTTAATTTTAAAAATTGGAGATAACAATAAAATCGTGGAGAGTGATATATTAACCGCATTTTGCGCTATACCCCTTTTAGCAATCATGGTTGGAGCCACTATCAACATAATAAAGTTTGAATCAACCGTATCAAGGTCTCAGTATACCTGGGATCTGTATAAGCATGATAATGGTTCAGCATTTAAAACACATACAGATTATTACATATAGCCCGACGGGGTACCCAAAAAACTTAATAAGGTTCTATATATAGGAAAGATATATAGAACCTTATTCTTTTATCACCACACGAACCAAAAATTTTTTCGAGTATTTTTTACTGTTCTTATACACGTTTCGTCAACCCCTTTTCGGGGGAAAATAGATATTTTTCTAAGCTACTAGGTGTATGGGAACCCAAAAAAACATATATTTTTCTAGTATACGAAGGTGATGGGAACCCATAGTCTTATAAGACCCTGACTGTATGGGAACCCATTACCTCCTCCTGTATCAGTATATATAAGGATATATGTACCTCCTGTACTCCTGTTCCTCTGAATCTGATATTTCTGAAGCAGCCCCTAGCTCATGGGAACCCTTTTTTTCTAGCCCCTTTACCCCTATATATAGTCAGGTCTCAGGGCTAAAAGCCGTTTGGCTACCGAAATACGATAACGGAAGCTCCGTACTAATCAGGAAGCCTTTCAGGGACTATACAGTTGGTATGTGTGTGTCACAGGTATGGCGGTATACAGTGTCAGTATGTGTGGCCATACGTGCATAGGGTTATGTAAAGTAAATTGCTATGTGACACATTGGGTGATGTATTGGATGATGTATACAGTGGGCTAGAGTGCTATATAGGCGGAGATATATAGTACAATATGGTTGTGATTGATTCGATTAAATATGCAATAGTGACACTACTACTCACGCTGATAGCATTTAATATATTTGCATGTACATGGCTATCACTAGCAGACTAGATATCCTGAATAATTGTAACCGCACTATATACACCTATAGCAGTGTATATAGCAGTGTATATAGTAGTGGTAGCTATGCAATAGGCTATGATAGGCATACAACACGCCCAACACGTCCAATGTGTATACAGTCGATAGCATATGGTCATAGCATGACACAGTGTATATAGTAGTACATATAGCGCATGGATCAACGTGGTAGTCGCATAGGTCAAGCATAGCCGTGGTGTCGCTGTAGTGGCCATAGCAGGTCATTAGTAGTGTATAGCCAGTAGCTATAGGTATATAGTCAATGTGTGGCACTATATAGCGTGATAGCATGGCATCGGTCGGGCATAGCAGTGATATAGTCAATCCTTAGTTCCTGAATGGCACATGGTCACAATAGAACATATGTGCTTATACGCCAGGGGCGGGGGCATATATAGCAGTGATAGGTTAATAACATGTCGGTCAAACATATGCATATAATTGGTATAGTAGACAACGAACGTGTATGGTCATTGGCGTTACCACTACACTATGCACAAGTGGATCTTCAGCGAGTGGCAAGTGTATATGAACTGATACCATATAGCCATGACGCATATGGTGACCCCGACTGTATCGATGACCACTTACTACTCAATGAGTGTACGTGTGATGGCCCACGTGCCTACGATGACCGTGTATGGCGTGTCTACTCATAGGCATATATCCTTAGTTCCTGATAGCTTGATATAAGACTGTAGCATTGGGCTACCGTATCAACTGCTAACCTATATAGTTGACTACACATGTGATCCCATCCATGTCTAATCTTAATACCTAATTTATTTTTTGGCGTAAACAAGTGAGACCAAAAAAATAAATTAGGTCTCAATCTTATTCAAGGATGGTTCCACATATGCGTAAGTCAACCATAGGTATATCAGTCTCACACGTTAGCCCAATGCTACAGTCTTATATCAAGCTACTATCACAACATCATGACGCCCACAATACTACACTGGACCGATGTAACTACATACAAAAGCACTTCGCCCTAAAAGTAACATCTGATCCCGTAATAATGGACTGGGAGCTAATCAAACAGTTAGTCCCAAAAACGCTCCCATAGTCCATCCGTATTCGGTTCAGAACATAATTTCTAATTTATGCGATCAGCTACATAATAATCATTCCAATCTGTAAAATTGACTAGGATTGGTCCATTATTTGCTTGACACTAATGCAGTGTAAGAGTATAATAATCTTAGTGACAAAAACAAATAAATTATTGGAGTGAACGACATGACTACAGTAAATAACATACACAACAACCCTGAACTTGGATCACTAGCAACTCAATGCATAGACTGCGGACTGGCATTCACGTTCCAGAAAACTCATAAAATCGGCGACTCCGTATGGATAGGTAAAGAGTGCAAGACTTACACCATAGGTGAGAAAATAAATATTAGTTATGAATACGCTCACTTCGGTAAATAATCAAAACACTAGTAAAGTTGGGATTCTAGAAATAGAATCCCATTTTTTTTTGATAGTCTAAAACCAGGATACTTTATAATGATTCCAATCTGTAAAATTGACCTAAATTGATCCATTATTTGCTTGACACCTATATATACAAGTAGTATAATTATATTAAGTTAAATGAGGGGTGATTAATATGAACGGTAAAACTTTAGAAATAATCTTAGACTTAATAGAAAATATGCACGATGAAATAGACTATACTACTGAGTTAGTAAACGAAGTTAAGCACTCATCCATACAAAATAATTTCCTTAACGGACGTATCGCCGGACTAGAAAAATCCCTACATATGCTAGAACTATCAGTATCTAAAATATCCTAAAAAAATTAAATATGAAAGGATTAAATTAAATGATTAACTTAAACAACAACAGTGATATTAAAGAGACTCCAGAGTTCAAATCTTTATTAGTTGAGAACCATAAAAACCTAATCGCCCAAATATTAGTTGAAGCATTTCATGCCGAAGGTGTCGGATATTTAGAGTCTGAAGGGTTCGGATACTGGTGTAACGTAGCTGATTTTAATCAAGCTAATATAGCTAAAGCCATCACTGCTAATAATGGCAATGTAGCCAATACCCGATATATTACTGAAACACTATGCCCGCCCGCCCCAAAGCATATTGACATAGCAGTAGAAAAAATTGATGTCGCTGAATTCTTAAATGAGTTGTCAGGTCCGGACTCTGAAGATATGCCGGAAGTAGTAGAGTTCGAGGATGACTTAGACTGGTCCGATCCAGTCTAGGTCACTTCCATATATTCTTAATTAATAAAATCTAAATTTAATAGGTGAATGAAAATGACTATACATGCTAACTTTATCGAAGATACTGACAACAACCTAATTGACATCCAATGGTACTGTTCAAGGTCTTGCTACACCAACGCCGGACATTCTGATATAGGTGAGTACCCATGCGGACAAGAAACTGATTACTGTGTATTCTGTAATCAGTGTGGAGACTTTATTTGGCAAGGTATATCTTGTGAAGTTGAGTCATGCCGACATTCTGAATTATAGACTTAATTAATCTAATCTGAATTATGAAGTGTTGGATAATTCCAGCACTTTATTATATACAATCTTAATTGTAATATACTAGAATAAATTAAATTAATTAATGGGTGGTGACGTGTGGTTATATCAGGCGATGACCTATATAGGCGAATGACTAATAGAACTGTGACGGGATCACAGGATAAGCCGAGCAATGCCGAATTGATAGATAGCTTGCGAATGTGGATCACTTGGTCCACTCAATATGGCTCAGTAATAGGTCCAGATGAACAATTCGAGAACTTATACAAACAATCAGTGGATCTGATCAGTCGCTACGATATTTAGGTGCAGGGACTCGGTCCCACGGTCCCAGGCATCTTTTCCTTATAGCCCCGCAGCTCCTCCTCTCATGGCTGTGGGGCTTCTATATGCTATCTTCCAACTATTCATAATATAGATAGTTATTATCTAAACTTGCAATGGAAATTAGTCTATTAGTTACTTGACACTTATATATGACAGGAGTATAATTAGGGAAGTAAGAAATTAAACAAATAAAAGGATTAAAAATGATTAACTTAAACGAGAACAATGACCTTAAAGATACCCAAGAATTCAAAGCTCTAATAGTCGAAAACCACAAAAATTT
>Ga0255048_10000014_pt1 | contig 111008 bp, 133 predicted proteins | sample JV7_2_2_MG_FD_183619 | JGI IMG/M metagenome (GOLD analysis project Ga0255048, IMG submission 183619) | Seawater microbial communities from Jervis Inlet, British Columbia, Canada - JV7_2_2 | ecosystem: Environmental > Aquatic > Marine > Inlet | place: Canada: British Columbia | collected... | reverse complement strand
CATTAGAGATCAACCGTGGATCGGTCAAGTGGTGGAGATAAGAAAAAGCATCGCATTGGTAAGGCTTTTAGATAACATGCATTATCACGCGGACTTGAGTGAACTAACTTTGTTTACACAAAAAAAAACACCAGGGTCAAAAATAATACTTGACAGTTTATAGCAAGTTGTGGGATAATCTTTTTTAGACAGTAGGGGAAGCAATAAGTAGATCAAAGGTATCTGCAATTGACAACCTGAATAACCAGCAATCTCGAATCTTTTCTGAAAATAAAAAAGGAAAGAAAATTAAAACGAGAATGCTTTTAAGGAGCCAATAAATATGGCGTTTTTTAGTAACAAAAAAAAGGTGAGAGAAGTATCTCTCCCCGAAGTAGCTGACCTGATGAATTCAGGACAGATAGTCTTTCCAGAGGGGCTACAACGTAGACCAGTTTGGACCCGAGCACAAAGTTCACAGTTTTTATCAAGTGCAACGGCAGGTTTTGCCTTGCAACCTATAATTGCGGTGAGTATTGAAGAGTCTTTGGCTTCTTGCGAAGCCCGAGGAGAAACTGACTCAGCAAACTATTATAAGTCTTTCAATGGTCAGGGGTTTAAATTTACAGGTCTTGATGGGCGCAATCGACTGGCTGCAATCGCGGATTTTATGAACAATAAAGTTAGTGTTACGGGTGAGTTTACAGACGCAGATGGAAAGTCGGTGGAACTGATCAATAACTTTTATAAAGAAATACCGCAACGCCTTAAGGATCGTTTGACAGACTGTACGCTTCCATGGGTAGAGCTTGTGGGCTTGACTCGTCCTGAACTGGCTTTGACGTTTGAACGTATAAATGCCGGTGTTGCGCTTGTTCCTCAAGAATTGCGGAACTGCCGAGATACCCCTATTGCCCAAGTAGTGAGGGATACGTCTAAAAATTTAAGACCTGGCTTATTGCGTCTCCTAAAAGCAGAGCCGCTCTCACGCATGGGGGACGATGAGCTGGTAGCAAAATTATTGCTACAAACCTATCAGGAGGAAATTTCACAGCCAGGAAGCAGCAAATTGAGGCGGTATAAAGGGCTCAAGAAGACAGACTTAGAAAAGTTTTATAATGAAGGTTTGGGTTATTTGGAAATGAGTGATCCTGGTTGTCCCTACGATCAAAAGGCCCTTAAGTTTGCACAAGACGTTTTAACGGCTACAATGTTGGGGGCAGAGCAGCAAACGGCAAGAGCCCCATCACAAATGATATCGAAATTTATGAGTCACCTTGTGGTTGGTGTGATTGGTGATCTTTTTATGAAGGGTTACGTGGTTAAGCCGGGGTCGCATGGCAGTCTTTTCGATGAAATTGCTCGCTTAGACAAGAAGTTGTCAGATGAATCCAAAATGCAAGAGGGCAAAGATATTTATCATGGGACAGTGATCAATCCTAGTGATTATTATCATCACTGCAAAAACGATCAAGAGACAAGATCCGTGCGCCTAAAAATGTTAGGGATGTTTCTTAAACGCATGTATAGTGAATTGAAGAGAGATCCTCACTTCTTATCGATTCGGCTATCAACACCCGCTACGGTAGGTAAGCCGTCATCGGTGAGGATGGTGCCGGAAGCAATTTCTTCTCAAGAAGAAAGCCGTTTAGTGGATTAGTTACGCTTGGCGCAAAATAAAGAAAGCCTCTGCAAAGGACGACGGGTGTTATGGGTTTGTTTCATTTCCCTGTCCAGCCCGAAGTCTTTTGGAGGGGGCTTTCTTTATTATGTAATAAAGAAAGAAAGAGGACTTAAAGAATGAGAAACTGGAAACCAATATTTATAGAAAACTCCAGAATACCAAAGATATTATCTTATGTGGCACCGATCAACATCGAAGCAATCACACTAGGTTTTATCGTATTCAGCCGGGGTGAGATAAACGACAAGACCAGGCAGCACGAGACTATCCATTTTCAACAATTCCTCGAAACGGGCTTCGCGGGATTTTTTCTGCTGTATGCCTACGACTATATTAAGAATTACATTCGCTTTCGCGATGGTGCGCTAGCTTACTACAACATCCGAGCAGAGAAAGAAGCATATCAACATCAGGAAACAAAAAACTATTTACAAACTCGACCACGTTGGAGGTGGATAAAATGGAAATAATAACACAAGACTTTTTTGCTTTACTTTTGCTAACAGGCCTTGGCGGGTTCGTAGCGTCCATGGCGTTCGCGCTCATCTTCATCCTTGAGGACTTCGTTCGCAATTTTAAGGACAAGCGATAGAGGTGGATGGATTTACCTTAAGCGTGATTGCGGTTTATGCAATTTTGTTTGTTGTGATGATTGGAACCTACGTTATAAAATAATGGCAGTAATATGGACAGCAATCAAGGGAATCTTAATCGGCTTTGGAATGATAATAGTAATTAAGGTTTTCGGATGGGACAAGAAAGATGATGATGAATAAAATAAAACAACTAACCGGGATAATAACAAAGCCCATATCCAGAGAGATAGAGATAAAGATTCGCAAGAAACTTAACCCCTCAAAGATATGTGACTGGTGCTTGTCCGATCATAAACATCAAACCAAACGCGGTTCAAAACTTTGTGGCAAGTGCTATGAAGATTATATGTATGCGGTTGATACAATGGAAATGTAAGCGGGCATGAAAAATAAAAACATAGAACAAAAGTCCCTTCCAGAAGGATATAGATATCTTAAAGAAGGAGAGCCCATAAAGCAAAGGTGATTACTTTTGGGGAGATAAAAATAATAAATGGAGTAAGATAAGAGACACAGCAAACACAAGCAATTGGGTTAAAGAACATGTCATAAGAAAGAAAGAAGACAAGAGCATATAAGGATATGGTTTATATAACTAAAGAGATATACAGTGGTAAGACGTTGGCAAGTAATGGATCGTCAAGTTGTGGAGGTGTTTAAAATGAGTAAAATGAGGGATCGTGGTGAAGAATGGGGGAATGTGGGGGCTGTATTTAGCTCATTCACACTTTGTCAAGGTAATTATGCGGCATACAGAAAAATACTTGTTTGTCAAGTTAAAAATAACGGATCATAAAGATAATTATTTGTCAAGTTAAATCGTCATCAGGGTAAGCCTGTAAATCGACAGCGCCATTAAATAAATGGTTGACAGCATTAACCTAAACATGGGATACTTAAAGCATGGTTGAGAGTGAAACGAAAACAGAAACACAATACGATTTGGATATGCGGATCTACAAAATGCTACAGGACGAACCGTTTTTTGCGATCCTATCGCGACATTTAAACAAGGTTGCGACAACTACGGTTGCGACAGCGGGTATCCGGTTTAATAAAGATCAAGCACGATTCGAATTGGTTTACAATCCTTCGTTTCTTGCGGGCGAAAACCCACAACTCCCCATAAATGGCGCGGCTGACGAAAAGTGGGTGCTAATGCACGAACTTTATCACGCAAGTCTCGGGCATTGCACCGGGCGAACCTTGCCAGAGTACGACAAGAAGTTAGCCAATTGCGCGATGGATCTTGCAATCAATTCTTTAAACAATATGCGACCGACCGCGCCTGAATGGGTTTTAATGCCGGGTCGTTTGAGCCATAAATTTTTAGAAGGCATGTACGAAATGTCTTCGGACTGGTACGCCAAACAACTTGAGGCGGATCAAGAAAACAATCCAGAAAATAAAGGCGATTCACCACAAGGGCAATTCGACGACCATGAGGATTTTGAACCAAGCGACGGTGGTGGTGATGGTGATGAAGGCGAGTCAGCCGAAAAGATGATCGCAGAAAAACGATTGGCCGATGCGGTTGCCCAAGCTGCGCAAGAATGCGACTATGGTGACGGTGATGGCGGACAGCCCAAAGGTTGGGGCAGTGTGTCAAACAAGATGCGCTCGTCAATTAAGAAATTCGGGAACTCAAGAAAATCAAAGCTTGACCCAAAAAAAGTTCTTGCATCATTCATCAAAGCGAGTGTTGCGGCAGAACATAAGACATCGGTAACAAAAAGAAATCGCAGACTACCAGGAAAGAAATTTGGTCGTCGTACAATGCACCGAGCAAGCATCGCAATCAGCATTGACCAATCAGGATCGGTTAGCGATGAACTATTAGGAAAAGTATTTGATTGGCTTGGGGAACTAGCAAAGTTTTCAAGCTTCACAGTAATACCATTTGACCATGAGGTCTTCGAGGAAAAGGTTTATGTCTGGAAGAAAGGCGAGAAACGTGCAAGAGAGCGCGTCTTACATGGCGGGACATGCTTTGATGCTCCTACAAAGTTTGTCAATAAGGGAAAGTTTGACGGTCACATTATCATTACTGACATGATGGCTCCTGCTCCTGTTCGTTCAAAGTGCCAACGAATGTGGATCACTGATAAATATGGCGCTAATCGCTCTTATGGCGGACACAAGCCAAAGAGTGAAAGGGTGTTGGTGCTATAATGGAAGATGTCGCGGCTATAAAAATAAAAAGAGAAAAAGCTTTAGGTATGGTTACAGCATCAATGGCTGTGATTCTACAGATCTATGACTTAACCTTGAGTGCCGAGATAATTGCCACCGCAAAGGAAAAATATGGCACACCACTGATAGAAACTTTAATGAACGAACTAATATCATCGGGTTATGCTACAGATTTAAAAACATTACCAGAAGATATATTACAACAACGTGCGATGCTTAATATGATTAAGCCTTTGCCCCTAACATGGATGAAGACCAGGAATTAAAAAAGATGAATGAAACCAATAACATGAATACAGAACCAACAATCATTGTGGACCTAGAAGTTCTCGCAAGAGAAGTTGCGCAACCTATGTTGACAGCGCAACCAGCGCAGCCAAAGAAACGTGGACGACCAGAGAAGATAAGCAAGGAGATGTTTACTGAAGCGTGGAACAATTGCAACAGCCTGAAAGAAGTGTCTGAACTGTTGGGTGTGCCAGCGTTGAGCGCAAGCGTGAAGGCTTCCAACCTGCGGAAGACTGGACGCAATTTAAAAATGTATAAGCGAGGAGCAAAGCGCAAGACAGCTTGCAAAGCAAGTTAGATTGCAGTGTGCAACCGGGGTTGCGTGGCTATGGGGCACCGACCCCAGCCCCCTCCCCGGAATGTATGTCCGGGGGGATATCGGGCCCGCCAAAAAGTGCGCTAAGTACATTCACTATGCGGCTGGAAATTTTGGAGATATGAGAGCATGACAAAAGAAGAATTCAAAAATCTACAAATAGGCGACTTAGTTAAGCGCATAGAAACCGAACCACAATACATAGAACCAGTCAGGCTTGGCGTTGTAACTCGCATGTTCAATAACGCTTCGCGCACTATTAACATCGCGAAGATATTATGGAGCTATAAAGGGGATACATATGTTAGTCAATATAGCGACGGAAATCTAACAATCGGGCGCATAGAATTAGTTTCGGCGGCAAAGAAAATATAATGACTAAACAACAATTCAACAAACTCCAAGTCGGTGATCTTGTCGAATGGCGCAACACAGTCACAACCGACACAAACAAACTAGGCATCGTTGTCGGAGCCACCGAATTTAAAACAACAATGTGCGGAAACGGCACAACACAAGATAGCAGTTATTATCAAGTTAGAATCAAATGGAACGATTATGAATACACCAGTGTCTATACAGAAAACGACGACAGCTCAATCGAACTAATCGAACTAATCGCGGAGGCAAAAAAATGAGCCAAAATATATTTGACAGATTTGACCTTGGCGATTTGGTAAAGCATACGAATTGGGGCGGCATAAAAGACGGTAAGCGTAACGCTCTCATAACCTATGGCGTGGTGTCTGCAATAAGAACACACGAAACACCAATCCTCCCAGAACGAAAAGTAGAAGTTACAATTCAATACATTAACGATTATCAGTCAAGGGTCCATTACAATAATCGCAATACAGGTGCCTTAACAAAATTAGAAATTGTAGCAAAAGGCAAAACCAATGCTAAGAAAAACAGATAATAAATCACTCCTTGACAGATTCGATATTGGTGATCTTGTTAGCAGCGGAATCAGAATTAAACCAATTCACGGGATCGTGATAAAACTTAAAAAACATAATTATCCAATATCCGGCTTGCACAATACCGGAGTTAAAATCAAGTGGCTCAAACACACCGGGGAAATCCGTGAAATGTGGTATTTGTTGGACGAAAAAAATTGGTGGATCAAAAAAATTGTGATTTTAGCCAAAGCCCGTCGAAATTCGTAAGGGTATCCACAGAAAAGATCAATAAATCGACATAATGTAGGGTTTACCTGCTTGACCGACATAATAAATTAATGCTATATTATAGGTGAAGGTAAGGGATGAAAGAAAAAATAAAAGCAATTCTAATCGCGGTCTTGACGGTCTTGACAATCGGGTCGGCAATCGCGTTAGTCGATAACCCCAAACCAAGCAACCTCAGTGCGAGCATTACTCGCGAGATTAACTTAACAAAGTGGCTGAATAAGCCAAGGAAAAAATAACATGCTAAACGAAAAAAAACAAAACGAAATTCGAGTTCTCGCAAAATACTTGCGTTTAGAGATCAGCAGCCTAGAAGATCTGGATTTTGTCGTCAAAGAATTATTCAAGGGTAGGGCTGAAGTTTTGCCGGACAATCAAGGTCAATTAAACATTTATACTGGACATACTTTTGGTATGCATACAGGCGATATTACTTGCTTGGAAACCAAAGAATTTTTGGACTCTTAATCTTAACCCTTTAACCGGCTGAACAAGCCAAGGAATTAAACAATGTTTGGAATCATCGAAAAAATGGACAAGTTCTCAAGTGAGACAATGACAAGCGAGGAAAAAATCTCGTTTATGCAAGAGATCATTAATAATGGAATGGTTTGGGATATGCACCAAAAGTATATCGCTCAAGCTTCTCAATATTTGAGTGATGGTCAATGCCATTATGCCTTTATGGAAAACATGGTCAATCCTGTTAAAAGCGAGACTGTAAAATAATGTCTCAATTTTCAACAAAAAACAAAAGTTGCGTTTGGTTCTTCCTTGGACACGATCTAAGTGCGGACGATCCAAAACTTTTAGAATTGTTGAAAAAATACAAAGTCAAAGCCGACTTCCGCGCCTATCGCGGTCGTTCGGCTGTCTTTGTCAGCAATCCTTATCGGATTAGTTCAATTCGAAAACGATTATGGGGAGATCCTTGGGCAATCCATTCCGATTGGCTGGCAGAAGACACGCGATACCGTGAGGAAAAAAATAATGATTAAATCAAATGTTAAAGATGGAAGTTTTGTAAAGCATACAATTGGCGAAACGCTTGAGCCCGGTTGGTTGGTTCGAATTAAACGTCCTGGTGAGTTTACTACAAGTGAACTTGGTTTTGGTGATGGTCCTTATCTGGGAATTGTGCTTAAGCGCGATGATAATGGTGCGTCCAAATATTGGCGGATACTTTTGCCAAATGGAAAAAAGCCAATCGTGAAACCTGATGAAGTTGAGTTGATCGCGGGGTAATGCGAATGTCGGTGAAAGAAAAAAATAAACCAACAATGTACAAACCTGGTGACTTGGTTAGAAATAGAACTTTAAATGTTGCGGGCGACGACTGGGAGCATCATACGTGTATTGTCGTGAAGGCAAGAAAGGCTTGTATAACTGGCGAAATAATTTATTCTGTACGATTTCCTAATGGAAACATTGGTGGTACGTGGGCTTGTGATATGGAGTTGATAGCAAGTGCATGATTGGGACGCTGAAAGAATCCGCACTTATAAATGTGGGACGCATCCAAAAAAAGGCGATTTAGTTGTTCGTCATTTCTGCAACAAGGACTTGCCTAAAGATTATTGTTATGGAATTGTTACGGGAAAACATAAACTTGGCACGGGGTTGGTATTGCCTGTGATCTTATGGTGTGGTCGGCCTCATCCAGTGCGGTGTATATCGCGGAAAGTTGAATTGGTGGTAAGAAATGAAGACAATGTTTAAATATGGGGATCTTGTCACACACGCGGTTTTACACCGACGTGATTCAAGTACGCTAGGCGTTGTGACTAGGGTGACGGACATTGGTTTGCCGAAATTTGCAAAGTCGCAAGTCCTAAAAGTAAAATGGATAAGTGGGAATTACGTTGACCTTGGTCAAAGCTATTATGATACAAGTCTTGAATTAGTTGCGGGGAAAGAACGATGAAAAATTATAAATTCCGAAGAGGAGATTTAGTCAAAAACAAAAAGTCTATAACTTGGCGTAATCAAGATGCGCTTGGCATTATTATAGAAGACGTGGGTATGTTTAGTGGTCGGCAACTTGTTCGAATAAAGTGGATTAAGTCAAACTCGCCCGAATTAACTAAAAACTTGCGGAAGCATTATTATGCCAAGAGTCTTGAATTAGTTGCGAGTGTGTCCAAGTGAAAAAATTTCCGTCAAGCTTTATTATCGGTGAATTGGTTGAGGTTATCGATTCTCTGGATGGCCCTATTGAGGGTCGGGATATACTTGCGGGAACTTTGGGGATTGTTGTTGAACAAGTTGGTATGTCAAAAGATTATTATGTGGTTCACTTGCCTTGTGGAGAAAATCAAATTATGTCCTATAAATGGATAAGGAAGGTGTCTCGTGAATCCTGAAGAATTTTGTATTGGTGATCTTGTGGAAGACATTCAAGCTCCTGGTTCACAAGGTGTCTTCACTGGATGGGGCTATAATGGCTTTGAGCAAGTCTGTGGAGGCGTTGAGACTAAGATCGCAATCGTTACGTGGCTCAAGCATGAAGAATGTGAGGGGCATCCTGGCTCAAGCTGGCGCATCTGGACGAATGAATTAAATTTGCTTGCGAAAGGAAAATCAAATGCATGATTGGTTAGGTATTAAAGTTTTTGATGTGGGCGACATGGTTAAAGTAAAAACGCGCACTAATGGAGAGGATGATTATGGCGTTGTTACAAGCACTTCTCAAACTGGTGGTCAATGGTCCTACTTTCTTCGTTGCTTGGTCGGAGTCGATTCGTGGTATCTAGGGTGGGAATTGGAGGAATTTGTAAATGTTTAAATCTGGCGATTTAGTAAAGATACTTAATGTTTATATGGAAAGCGATTTAGGCATTATTATTAAACAAGGCAAGAATCCCTGTGAAGGCGAACAAATGGCTATTACCACGGCAGAATGGCTTGTGCATTTACCGGACGGTCGAAGGGTTTGGCTTTGGGCGAATGAGATAGAAAATGTTTAATGTTGGAGATTTAGTTTCGTCGAATAGGTTCTGCGATTTTGGTTTTGGTGTTGTCATGAAAATTTCAGATCGAACTGCGCACCCGGATAACCCCAAAGTGTATGCATATCAAATTTATTTTGCCAACGAAAAAAAACGATGGCTATTGGAACAAAATCTGGAATTAGTTAGTGAGGCAAAAAATGAGTTACAACAATGATGTTTATAAATTAGAAATTGGTGATCTTGTGGAGCGCATTACATGGGATTCGTTCGCTAAAAAACTCGGTGTCGTGGTGGGGATTGGTGAAGACGTACCAAGCCCCGGTCCTGGTGGGCTTATGATAAAAGTGTGTTGGGCAGATAATTATGGAACCTTCTGGGCTCAACCTAGTAAACTTAAATTAATAGCAAAGGCAAAGAAAAATGTTTAAGAAAAATGAAATAGCAAAAGTTCGTATGGGCTTGCACAATCGCCCCTGCCGTGTTAGAATTGTGGATGTGGTTGGTGACGATGCGATGGTTGAACAAAATAATGGAACCATTTCTATTGTGGATGTTAATAAATTGCTTCCTATCCTTGAAGGGAACGAGAAAAATTTGCGACGACGAAGGAAAAGTGAAAGACGTGCATAAAGAATTTAAAGTTGGAAATCTGGTGCGAATAAAAACTCAGAATGAATACTTTAAAATGCGAAGGGGTATTGTCTTCGGATTTACAGATCAAGGTGCTTTAAAAGTTCGGTGGTCCAACGGCACGTCCGATATTCATAGTGGGATTGGATTAATAAAGGTGGCGTGATGGACGCAACAGATTTTAATATTGGAGATTTGGTGACGGTAAGAACGACACGCGAATTGGGCGTCATCGTGAAGCTTGGCAGAGAGTATCCCGACAACGGTAAATATCGTTCGCAGTTCGCAGATATTAAATGGCATGATATCGAAAAACCTTGTAGGATTTATAAATGTTATGGAAACTGGGACGTAGTAGAGGTGGTGGTTCGTGCGAAAACATAGAAGAAAAATATGGGACAGCGGCCGGGACGCAAATGCTTTTTATAAACGGAAAGCGGGCGCACACGATCATAAATTAACGAAGCGCAACAAGACGCGACAAAAGATTAGAAAGATTAAAAAAATCTTGGAGGAATACTGATGTTTTTTGAAAAGGGTGATCTTGTTTGTGAAACCAAACACCCTAATAGACGAGGGTATATTTGCGAAGTCTTAACGGGTAAAAACAGTGATCGTGACTATCTTGAAGTACGGTGGCTAAACTTTCCGTGGGGCAATCCACATACGCGGACTCTTGAGTTTCCCAAACACATGATTATACTTGCGAAAGGAAATAAAAATGAGAAATAAATTTGAAATCGGCGATCTGGTTAGCCACACACTCCGACCCTATACCGGAGTTATTGTCGAAATAATATACCAAGAACACTTATCGTACAAGAGAGCACCGATGTATAAAGTTGCTTGGGAGTATGGCGAGTGGATGTATGAAGTGGAAGAACAATTAAAAATAGAAGCCAGGGCGAAGTGTGCATGATGGAATTTGATAAAGGCGATTTGATAAAATCTAATCTAAGCAGTACCGTCTTTGATGAAAAAGATTGGTACGGAATTATTCTTGATGTTTGTAAAGATGCTCCTCACAAACATCCTGTTCTCGCGAACAAGTATAAGATAAGATGGTGCGGTGGTGCAACCTCGTGGCTGTTTGGGCACTCCATTGATTTAGTTTCTCGGGGCAAGAAGTAGTTATATGTATGAAAAGACTTTCCGTATTCTCCGTAGGAGATCTCGTAAGACAGAAATCAATCTTGTCTAGTAAGACTGGTGGCTATGGAATTATTATTGCAGTTATGCCCAATAACATTAAGTGTCTTTGGAGTGATGAGGAAATAAGATGGCTACAATCCAGACAACTCTATCTTATAGCAAAAGGTCAAAGAGGCCATCAATCCTAAAACAGTTTTTTACTATCTATTTATTAATGTGATCCATAAAGATATAATATATAATATTGGAGATCTAGTAACTTACCGTGAAGATTTACTTGGTGTGAAAGGTCACACAGGAATTGTTATTAATGTTTTTACTGATGGCGATGATATATGTTATATGATGGTAAGGTGGCATGACGGCGAAGTTTATCCTGAACTCGGGAAGCATATTGTTTTGTTAGCAAGAGCAAAAAATGATAAATGATAAAGCAAGCAAGGGTGATTTGGTAATGTTTCGAAAGCCAAACGTTCGATGGACTGATAAAGAAGATCCATATATCTACGGAATGATTAAAGAAATAATTCCCCCCGGTAGTGGCTGGAACAACGGGCGTCGATTAAAATATAATGTTCTTTCCTCCGCAGGAAGACTTTATCATGAAGTAAATCACGAAAAAATTATTATTTTATCTAAAGTAAAAAAAGCTTGATCTTTCTATTTTCCTCTGGTATAATACTTGTAATCAATAGGTGAGTGATCACCAAGGAAAAAATATGCAAGAAGTTAAATCAAGTTTAGTCAAATCAATTGGCTATAATCCACTAACCGAACAACTGTCCGTTGTTCTTCACACTGCACCCACTACTGTTTTCAATTATGATGGCGTATCACGCGCAACGTTGAATAACTTTAAGAGTGCCGACTCCAAGGGTCAGTTTTTTAACTCCAAGATTCGCGGGCGTTTCCCCACGTCTAAATCTGTAATCTGACTCACAAAAAACTATAATGTTTTTGGGCACTCCTCTTTCGGGGAGTGCCTTTTTTATTTAAGAATAATAAAACTTATGCTATAGTTATTATACCATGAGTGAATCACAAGAACTGGATACACTCTATGAAAAGTACCCTCAATTATTTCCTAAAAATTGTATCACATGCAATAATGGATGGTTTACAATCATTGACCACATGTGCCTTGCAATACAAACTTATATAGATGGAGAAATGGGAGAAGAACTTAAATTCCCCGAATTTGTTTCTATACAGGAGAAATTTGGAGTCTTAGATATTTGCATAGACGACAGTGACAACATAATTGATATTGTAAAAAAAAGCTGTGAAATCTTAAGCTATCATACCTGTGAATATTGCGGAGACGCAGGGGAACTATATTGTTCTGCGAAGTGGAGAAATTGGAGTTATTATAAAACTTTGTGTTTAGACCACGCAATAGAACACTATTATTACGCACTGTATAGAGATGCAGAATTTTCAAAAGGATAATAAATGACAAAAGATATTTTGTCCTATGACACCAAATTATTTTTGGATGTTTTACAGGATAGATTTGAGCCACAAATTAAAAAACTATTACTAAACCGACAAAACCGAAAAGGTAAAATACCAGCACATATAATGAATGTAGAAAGCAAAGATCCACATTGGAAAGTGCTACCACCACCTGAAGACATTTTAGATAGACGAGTTGAGATTACAGGACCACCAGTTAGGAAAATGATTATCAGTGCCCTAAACTCAGGGGCAAATGTTTTCATGGCTGACTTTGAAGATTCTAATTCTCCTACTTGGGAAAATTGTATGGAGGGACAACAAAATCTTTATGATGCGGTAAGAAAAAAAATAGACTTTATTGATCCCGAAACACAGAAGGAATATAAACTAAATAAAAAAGTAGCCACTCTGTTTGTTCGACCTCGCGGACTACACTTGTTAGAAAAAAATTATAATAATATTCCGGCAAGTCTTTTTGATTTTGGATTATACTTTTTTCATAATCATAAACAACTTCTAAAAAACGGAACACGACCATATTTTTATTTACCCAAGATTGAGGACTATTTGGAAGCCGCCCTTTGGAGTGATATTTTTTCTTTTTCTGAAAAATCTTTTGATCTCCCACTAGGAACAATTAGGGCAACCGTTCTTATTGAGACATTACCCGCAGCCTTTCAAATGGATAAAATACTTTATGAGTTACAAGCACATTCTGCTGGATTAAACTGCGGGCGATGGGATTATATTTTTAGTTTTATAAAAACGCTTTCTCATGTTCGAGACGCGGTATTACCTGATCGTGATGAAGTAGGAATGACACAGCACTTTATGCGATCCTATACACAACTATTGATACAGACTTGTCATAAACGTGGCGCTCACGCGATTGGAGGAATGGCAGCACAAATACCAATCAAGGACGACCCGGAAGCAAATGATATTGCGATGAGAAAAGTAAAGGCTGACAAATTACGTGAGGTTCAGGACGGACATGATGGTACTTGGGTTGCTCATCCTTTTTTAGTTGATATTGCTAAAGATATTTTTGATGAACATATGCCAGCCGACAACCAAATTGATAAACAACTTTGTTTAAATTATTCTATTGAATCTTCTGATCTCTTGCGGGCTCCAAAAGGTCCGTGTACTGATTTTGCTTTAAGAAAAAATATATCTATTGCCTTTCAATATATTAATTCTTGGATAAATGGTAATGGATGTGTCCCAATTGATAATCTTATGGAAGATGCTGCCACGGCAGAAATCTCTAGAGCCCAAATTTGGCAGTGGCGAAAACACAAAATATATTTATCTAATGGAAAGCAGGTCACAAACAAATATCTTGGATTGGTGATAAACTCTGAAATAAAAAAATTTGAACACTACAAAAAGTTTGAAGAAACAAGTATAATTCTAAATAAGTTATGCTTTAGTGAGGAAATAATTGACTTTCTGACTTTAGAGTGTTACGATAATTTATGTGGATGATTGGGGGGAACATTTACCAATGATAAATAGATGGAATGGAATTGAGAAATCCTATAATAAAAAGGACGTGCTTGAACTTAGAGGGAGCAAGAAAATTGAATATACCCTTGCTAAAGATGGAGCCGAAAAGTTATGGGACTTACTAAATAAAAAAGACGCTGTGCGGGCCCTAGGAGCCCTTACGGGAAACCAAGCGGTACAACAGGTCAAAGCTGGATTGAAAGCAATCTATCTTAGTGGCTGGCAAGTTGCGGCTGACGCAAACCTTGCTGGTGACATGTATCCTGATCAAAGTCTTTATCCAGCGAACAGTGTTCCACAAGTTGTTAAGAAAATTAATAAAGCTTTTCAGAGAGCCGACCAAATCGAAAGTGTTGAAGGAAATAATCAAATTGATTATTATGCGCCAATCGTTGCGGACGCTGAAGCGGGCTTTGGTGGACCGCTGAACGCTTATGAGTTGATGAAGGGAATGATTGAGGCTGGCGCGGCGGGTGTACACTTCGAAGATCAGTTGGCTTCTGAAAAGAAATGCGGGCATATGGGCGGAAAAGTTCTTGTTCCAACAAGCCAATTTATTCGTACCTTGACTGCGGCAAGATTGGCGGCTGATGTGTGCGACACTCCAACTGTGTTGATTGCTCGCACTGATGCCAATAGCGCGAAGCTTATTACCTCTGATGTGGATGAGCGAGATCATAAATTTATGACTGGCGAAAGAACACCGGAGGGATTTTATAAAATCACAGGTGGTTTAGAAATGGGGATCGCTCGTGGTTTAGCTTATGCTCCTTTCGCCGATTTGCTATGGCTTGAGACTTCAACTCCCTCACTTGAGGAGGCAAAGAAATTTGCCGATGCAATACATTCGAAATTTCCAGATAAATTATTGGCTTATAACTGCTCCCCATCTTTTAATTGGGAAAAGCATTTAGACAAATATACAATTGCGATGTTCCAAAATTCTCTAGAAAGGATGGGATACAAATTCCAGTTTGTCACTCTAGCTGGATTCCATTCATTAAATTATAGTATGTTTTCTTTGGCTAGGGATTATAAAGATTTAGGGATGACTGCTTATTCTGAATTGCAACAAAAAGAATTTGATCAAGTTCATAATGGATTTACTGCTGTAAAGCACCAACGAGAAGTCGGTACAGGCTATTTTGATAGGGTTTCACAGATTATTAGTGGTGGAGAATCTTCAACTTTAGCATTAATAAACTCTACTGAAGAAGATCAATTCTAAACAATTTTTTTTCCTTGACATGCTCACCCTCATAGTTTAGAATGGTATTCATAAGGTCGCAACTCGACTCAAGGAAACCATGAAGGGAACATTAGCATTTGTTATTTTAATAAACATCTTCCAATGCGAAGAACGTCCGCAAATAACGTGCAATAACAATTTTTTTAAATGTGCTGAAGACTGTAGTAATATATGTGCGAGGTCAATAAATTTTGCTCATGAGTTTGGAAAATGTTTTACTATTTGTAATGAACCTTGTCGAAAAGAGTATTGTAAAAAATAAATTATGATGAACAGGAATAGATTCAAAATTGGAGATATGATAGTTTCCGCTTGCGGTGATTATGGGTTGGTGCTGAAAACAGGACCAAATCCTTATGTTAATGGCGGAAATAAGATGGGTGTCTATGCACACTGGGCGAAAGAAAAGCTTTCGTTTTGGATGGATATGGATGAGCCCGAGCTTGAGCTATTTGCTCAAAAGGAGAAGAAGAATGAGTGTTGAAGTCATTGGTGCTCTTATAGTCGTAGGACTTGTAGGAACATTTTTTTATTTGCGTTCGCGCAATAAATAAGGGGCAATAATGCCAAAACAATTAGAGATAGCCGATTATATCGGCCTAGCGACTATGGTCGCGACTTTTGGGCTAATGTTAGCCTTTTTGTTATAAGGAGAAAAATAAATGAAATTTAACAAAAAAACAATGCAAAAAATTGGACTTGGTGCCCTCGTTATGGGTACGATGTTGTTGATCGGTAATGTGGCGATGGCTTCAGAAACCGGAGTGTGGACCACTCTTAGTGTGTCCGGTAATCTAACCAAAAATCTAACCCTAAATGTTGGGGAAGAATTGCGGTTTGGAGATATTGCTGGTCCAACGTTGTCTAGACAACATACCGACATTGGTGTCACTAGTCAAGTTAGTGATATTGTTAATGTTGGTGTTGGGTATCGCAACGTAAGCACTGGTGAGCAGCGCGTTTCGGTTTCACTTGGGTTGCGACTTTTGACGGGAACTATTAATTTAGATAGTTTGTCAAAGTTGGAATTGCGAGATGGAGATACCATTCGTGGGCGAACTTCGCTTTCGGCAGTCGCATCAGTTGCGGGTGTTGCACCTTTTGTATCAGACGAAGTGTTCGTTGATGATTCCGGTGTGACCGGCAATCGTGCTACAATTGGCGTAAGCAAATCGCTTACCAATTCGGTTGGAGTTAACGCATTTTATATGCTCAATTCCGCCATCGGAGATACTACGACCAGTGCTCATATTTTGGGTCTTGGACTTAGCGTATCACTATAATAAAAATTAGGTAAAAAAAGATATTTTTTTGGGGGCAATAGCCCCCTTTTTTTTGCTTACTTTTTAAGTCCAAGTATGTTAATATACTCTTATGAAAAACGCACTTATAAACGGTGATTCTTTGGAAATTCTAAAGAAATTACCGGACAACTCTTTCGACTCGATGGTAACTGACCCGCCCGCAGGTATCGCGTTTATGGGTAAAAAATGGGATAAAGATAAGGGTGGGCGCAAGTTATGGATTGCTTGGCTAGAATCTATTATGACCGAAGCCTTCCGCACTCTCAAACCAGGAGCGCACATTTTAGTTTGGGCAATTCCCAGAACAAGTCATTGGACTGCTACCGCAATTGAAAATGCCGAATTTGAAATCAGGGATGTTGTTACACACATTTTTGGAAGTGGATTTCCCAAGTCTCATAACATAGGTAAAAAAATAAAAGAGTTTGATGGTTGGGGCACTGCTTTAAAACCTGCCAGCGAACATTGGATTTTAGCAAGAAAACCTTTATCAGAAAAGACTATTGCTGCTAATGTTTTAGAACACGGGACAGGTGGAATTAATATTGATGCGAGTAGAATCGGTCTTGGTAACGATAAGACCAAAGGTGGATGCGCCGGAACTTCCGCAATTCACGGAGGGGGAATAAACAAACGAGCCCCCGTGGATCATACCAAAGGTCGTTTTCCTGCTAATCTTATTTTATCTCACAAACCAGGCTGCACACAAGTTGGAACCAAAGAAGGAAAAGGTTATACAATCAATAGATTTACCGATGGAGCAAAGCCTTTTGGTAATGGTGCGGGGCATCCTTATAAAGTAGAAGATCAAGGACCAGAAACGATTGCGGTATGGGATTGTGAAGACGATTGCGCTATTAAAACTTTAGATAACCAAACAGGTGTTTTAACAAGCGGAGAAATGAAGGGAAAGATTAAAGGCAAGGCTGGTAAAGATACATTTGGTTCATATAAAGGCGAAGCAACGGAGCAACCTTATTATGCCGATAGTGGTGGGGCTTCAAGATTCTTTTATTGCGCCAAAGCTTCAAAAAAAGAGAAAACATTAAATAAAACAATTGAGAATAAGCATCCTACTGTCAAATCTCTTAAATTAATGAAATACTTAATAAATCTTGTAACGCCTCCTGGTGGCGTTGTGCTGGACCCTTTTATGGGCAGTGGTACGACCGGACAAGCGGCATTAGAGGGCAATTTCGGCTTTGTGGGGGTTGAATTAGAGGCTGAGAGTTACGAGATTTGCAAAAAGCGGTGCTCAAGTATAGAAACCCTAATTATTAATAAAAAGATAGAAGAAAAAAACATTGATCAAGCCGGTTCAGTGTGATATTATAGTAATATGATGAAAAATAAAAAATATTTGGTGATAGATACCGAAACGGGTGGGCTTGATCCAGAAAAAAATAGTATTTTGAGTATTGCGGGTGTTTTATGGGAACCCGGAAAGACAGTTGAGCCGGTTTTTGACCTATATGTCAAAGAACACTTTATAAATGTTGAAGAAGCCGCACTAAAAGTCAATAAAATTGATATGAATGAAGTGCATTTGGCTGATGAGCCATATATCGTTGTAAAGAAGATCCAGAATGCGTTAAATGAGCGTCTTGGTAAAGACAGGAAAGCAATTCAGCTTGTCGGTCACAATGTTGCTTTCGATATTGCGTTTACAAAGAGACTTTATCGTCATGCAGGTCTAGAAAAGGAATATAAAAACGATTTTCGTGATAGAGCGATGGATACTTGCTCTATTTTGGAATTTTTGATGCTTTCGGGCAAAGTGGAAGGATATAGGGCCTCCGGTGATGTTTTATTCAAAGCAGCGGGTGTTGAAATCGAAGAAAAAGACCGTCACACGGCTTTAGGTGATGCTGTCGCCACAGCTTATGCTTTAGAGTCATTAATTACGAAATTTTAGGAGAAAATTATGTCAAAAGATAAAAAGCAAGCGTGGGGAACCTTAATAAATGAGAAACCAACACTACAAGAGATTGCCAACTACTATAAGGGCAAAGGCGGCGGGCCCGAAGGTGAATCGCACGTTATTGATGCAAATGCCGATAAAAAAGAGGGATTTGTGTGGGTTTATAGCACAAAAGCGGACGCAGCAAAGATCATTGAGCGTTGTGGAGACGCAATTTTAGATTATAGCTTCTTAGATGCACAAGGAGTTCAATTAAAGATTGATCGCAAAGCTTTTCGCGGAATACATTGTGCATTTAGAAATGTCAAATAACATTTTCCTCAACTATTTAGGTTGAGGGAAGCAAATGGCAAACGGTCTTTATACAACATTCTTATCAGCACTGATGAACAAACAACTTGATCTAGACACAGATCAAATCAATGTTGCGCTCCTTGATTCGGGATATACAGTCAATTTAACGGTTCAAGATCACTATAGCGCATATTGTGCCGCGCATCAAATACAAACAGGCATTTTGTCCAATAACACAATCACATCAGGCGTTTTCAACGCAGACAATTATGAATTTCCGAATGTTACACATGGATCAAACGCTAAATACATAGTAGTGTATCACGACACTACGGATCAACTCATCGCTTACTTTGATACCGATTCAAATGGTGCGATAGATCTTCCATGTGTTGGAAACGATATTCATACCGAATGGAATGCTAGTGGTATATTTGCCTTTGCTAATTGTCCATAGGATTTTATTTAATGGGAATTAAAGACGGCTATATAATAACAGACTTATCGAGTTCCATTCAACAAAGAACTCTTACGGGTGGTGCGGTAGTCGCGCCTTTCGGGTTTGGTCATCGAGGTCTTCAAAACTTACGAGGAACCTGCCAGCCCTATTCATCTTTCCCAGGAAGTTCAATGCCCGCCTGGGATCGCGGGGATTGCGGCGTACCTGACGATACAGTCAAAATGCTCTTGATAACTCAAGACAGTCCAGTCTATACGCCGGTTACTTACGGAACAGAATGGTATACGGAAATTGTGGATGCAGAAGTCGTAGGAACGAGTAGCACTCATGTTGGCTCAATTTATCTAACAAGCGGAACTTTAAACGAAATAGGGTTTGAGGCATGTACTACTCAGATTCCACTTTATACTATAGCAGAAATTAGACGATTTACTGATAATTCCCTACTAACCTCCTTTAATGCTAGTGCCGCCAAATGTAGCTACACTTATAATTCTTTGGTAAGCGTTACCGATACTGATTGGTATGATATCTATGTTTCGGGCGCATATGGCTCCACCACATCTAGCCTAGAAGGAATTTTTGTGGAATACAAAATCTAAAACTATTTAGAGGTACAATTATGGCAGCATGTTCAATAGACTTAATTACTAATACTGAAGTATCAGGAACCACCTCTACATTGGTCGGATCAGCCAGAATTCTATCTGGTTCAAATACTAATTTTTCTTTCCGTGCGATGATGGGAACTGCAACTTTCACCACAGCATCCCTAGAGGTAAAAAGATTTACTGGTGGGAGTAGTGTTACTGCTTTGGAAGCTACCGGAAGCTTACAGGATGTTTCTGGTTCTGCGGTAGCGATCCCGGCTAATGATTGGTATGAATTTTATTTATCCGGCTCGACAGCGGGAACTATATCTTTAGTTAAGGGAATTCGCGTGGTATTGAGTTAATGAAACTATTTACCAGCACAGGAGAAGAATAAAGAATGCCAACACTTGAAAGAACTTGGACCAACTCACAAAATAATGTTCCGGCAGATCAAACTACTACTGAAAAGCAAGTGGGTAATATTTTGTTGGCTATGAAAAACGCTTTTGTTTCCGCAGGATGGACAGTTACTCAAAGCAGTAATGGACTAACTACAGCAGCAAGCGATCTCTGGTCTGTATACACCGATGTGGTTTATGGTGCTGGTGCCGTAGTTCATAGTTGGATTGTTCTAGAAAGCCCTACTGATTATCCATCCACTGGAAATCAAGTATATTTTGCGATTGAATGGAATGCCGCCGCCGATGAAAATTGTACCTTTTACACGTCTACGGGAGATTGGACAGGAGGCACAACAAGCACCATCGGCGCAGCCGGTGGAAATAAAAACACCATGACGACAACCGATGGCTTTGTACCGCCTGGTTTAACCAATGTTAAATATCATTTTTCTTATAACACCACTGGGGATGTGATCTTTTATAACAGCAATGACAGCACCGCCCGCGCCGGTTGGGGCCTCATTATAAGCAAACTAGCCGATCACGATGCGTCCGATAATTATCCTCTATTTCAATATCTTCGTACAAGTGGAAATTCTTGGTCGCAACCTAGTCAAACATATAATGCGTTTGGTATTGGTAATATGCAAACCAACGCGAATTCTAAGGGATTTTGGATTGATGGGAATACAACTACCCAAAACAATGCATATTCGATGGAAAACAATTTTATGTTTAATGCGACGGGAGGCGACTCCAATGGTAGTGATATTAATGGAAAATTCATCGCAGCTCCAATATGGGTTTGTGGAAATGAAGCATCCAAGAGGGCAATCCGAGGGAGATTGGTAGATATATACCTGGCAAACTATTCTAACCTCAACACCCTTGGAGGCACTGTCGAGCCCTCAACGGGCACAATTCAACTTGCATGTATAACTTGCCTTTGGGTACCTGCTGATGTAGTACCGAGCCTATAAAATATGGTGAATAAAAATGTCCGCAGTTGATGTAATCACGATAGATTCAAGCTTTGTAGGAATCGAAGAAGGAGTAAAATGGGTTTATTCGGGACAACCACCATCCGGTGGTGCTGCTGAATTACAATCTGGTGGTGGCTGCGAGAACACTTATTATCAACGAGTATATGACGACACCAATGAATTCTGGTGTTATTATTCTGGCTTAGTCCTGAATCCCACGCCAGGGATAATGGATACAACTCCCAACAATTCAGGAAACATTAGCGGTCATAGTATTATTATGACTATTTGCTCCTAATTTATTAATCTTAATAAACTAAAAATTCCTAATAAATGATTATCCTTGACCTCAAGGGGATTCTCTGTCATAATAGTATTACCCAAATTAGGAGGGGTGATGACTATATTAGACAAGGAACTAGAAAAGAAACTATTTGAAGCCGGAATGGGCGAGCTTACGTTGTGGCTTATTAAAAAAGGGTGGACACTTGATCTAGATTATCTTAATCAAGACGAAATGTTACCATCTAGCAAGCTTATAAACATAAGCACACGCCAAGGAATAGAAAAACAATTTTATTCTTTATTACATGAATGTGGTCACTTGCTTATTCAATCAAACTGGGAAAACTACGAGAAAGCATATCCAGCCACAGCAAGGATGTATGCTTATGCCACCACTAATAAACAATTAGCGCGTAGCCCCAAATATAAAGTGGATTGCATATCGGAAGAACTCGAAGCATGGCGACGAGGAAAGAAACTAGCAGATCGCTTATCATTATATTATAGTGAGGAGAGGTATAATGACTTAACAGCCAAGTGTGTTTATACCTATATTCAATGGGCAAACAAGTAGAAGATGGCGATGCCTTTGGTAGCCGATATTTAGATATTTTTAAGGTTGGTGATTTAGTTTCGTGGGCTCACCTAGGGAATACCAAAGAATATGGTTATATAATAAAAATTTATAATGAAAAGATGAGGGCAAATCGTTGTTTTGTATTTGCTCGCATTCGTAAAACAGATGGTTCAACCGAGAACTTTATGTTATCGGAAATACAAAAAGAATCATAAAAAAAGGGTGGTTGTATGTTTTGGGATATAGTTACAAATGTGGGTAATAGAAAAAAACCTTGGGAAGACGTTCCAATCGAAGTTTTAATCGAGGAGGAGCGCAAGCGCAAAAAAAGTCTTGAAGATCATCGCGAACGTTTGTATGCTCCTTTGCCCGAACCACCTTTAAGACCCATCGAGAAAGATGACCTCCCTGAAAATGAAGTGGATGGTTGTATCATCATAAAATTATAGTGCTAATTTCCAAAAAAATGCGATTGCCAATTGCGTTGATGCTTCTCACAGTCTTCAACGCCATTGACGCATTTTTTACGCTAAAATACATAAAATTTGGTGCTCTATGCGAAGCCAACCCCTTAATGGATTCGCTATTGCAAAGCAACCACTACCTTTTCATTTTTTATAAACTCGTTGTTGTAAATTTTTGTGTTTGGGCCCTTTACAAAAACAATAAGACCAAAATAATTCCTTTTATCCTGTATTTTCTTACTTTTGTTTATGGATTGTTGATGATGTGGTGGGGATATATGATTTTCCTTCTTTACTGAACTATTTATAGTGATGAAGAATGAATTCGACCGGCTTTCGGCAGTACAACCTTTAATAAAGAGTTTATACGAAGCTTCTAAAGACACATTGGGATTTAATCCTGATGCCAAAATTGTTATTCTAACAAACGAAGAAAATTCTAACAATCCTCTTGGCAAAACAGCTTATTATGATCCGGCAAGTCATAAAATTGGGTTGTATACACAGGGTAGGCATGTTAAAGATATTATGCGATCATTGTCTCATGAATTGGTTCATCATTCCCAAAATTGTCGCGGAGACTTCAATGAAGGCTTGGCAACCGTAGAAGGATACGCGCAAGAAGATGGTCACTTGCGGGAAATGGAACGAGAAGCCTATGAAACAGGCAATTTAATCTTTCGTGACTGGGAAGATAATTATAAACGTAATGATAGTTCGAAACTATTTACTGATACTTCAATTATGGGAGAAAAACTAATGGAAGACAAAGAAACAAAACTACGCGAGGTTATTCGTGGACTGGTGAAAGAAATGTTAATCACAGTTAAAGAAGATAATGAGGCTTGTTCAGAAGACAACCCCGCACCTTGCGAAAGGGTTGAAGGTGGAGAAGAAGGTGATGAAGCGGCTGTCGCCTCTGCGCTGGGCGGCGTCGTAACTTCTAATAAGCCTGATGAAGAAAAAGACGAACCTTTTCAGGGAGTTTCGGAAAGCGAGGAAAGGGAAGCCAAAACTCCCGGTGGTGGCGATAAAGCTGATGAGCGTGAAGAAGAAGAAGAAGACGATGAGTTTGAAAAAGGCAAAAAAGATAAACAATATGAAACTTACTTTCCAAAAACTCACGACATTCGCGAAAAAGCAAGACATAGAACCCATGAAGCTTTGATGAACCGTTGGGGATATTCGAAAAAAAATGATTAATAATCTCAACAATCGGTGGAAAGAGTTTATACTTAATGAAGGGGTCACGCCGGATATTAGCGTATGGGTTCAGTCTCTTAAAGAAAGCCTGGGAATGATTAAACCCAGATCTATGAGAGAGAGTAAGCGCATTGAGCTTATGAAACATCAATTGAACGAAATTAGAAAAGCGTCTAATCGCTTACAGCGAGAAAACCAAATTCTTCAAGAAGAAAATCAACTACTACAAGAACAGGACACGTCCAAGGAATAGAAATGTCATCGCTATTACTAGAGGGTGGATTATACGGTCATCTCAATCACCTATATGATAATCCAGATTTATCCTTTGGTGAAATAAAAAAAATATTTGATACCGCATCAAGCGGAGAACTCAAAGGAACAGAAAAGACCGATGGTCAAAACCTTTTTATTTCTTATTCCGTAAAAGATGGCAAAGCGAAAGCAGCCCGGAACAAAGGTAATATAAAAACAGGTGGAATGGACGCTATGCAACTTGCGAGTAAGTTTGCTGATCGGGGTGCGTTAGAAAAAGCCTTTGTTGATTCTTTTGATGCCTTTGAAAAGGTAATAAGCCAGTTATCCCCCGAAGAACAAAGAGAAATATTTGGAGAAGACGCCAATATTTTTTATAATGCTGAAATTATGGACCCGGCGAATCCAAATGTTATCAACTATGATACTCGATCTTTAGTTATTCATCAGAAAGGTCATTCTGAATTTGATCGCGAAACTGGAAATATAAAAGATACTGATGTATCCAACAATGTGGCTGTTTTGCAAAATGCGTTAGAAGGAGTTCAGCAATCCGAAGCGGCTGAAGACTTTACGGTACAAATGAACGCCATCAAGAACCTACAGAGCCTTGAGAACGATGCAGCCTTAAAGAAAGCAGATCAGAGAATCAATAAAATAATCTCTAGTGTTGGCCTGTCAGACGGAAGCACTATTGGTGATTTTGTCAATGCACGATTGTCACCTATAATCGCTAATAAGTTTCCCATGCTCGATGATGCTCGTAAAGATATGTTGATACGAAGAATCGCTGGTGAAAAAGGAATTAAAGTTACTACTATTACCAAAGGACTTGATAAAGAAGCAAAAGCAGAAATAAATTCCTTTGTGAAAGGTGGAAAGAAAATCATGGGAGAAGTGATTGGTCCACTAGAGAAAACAATTCATGACTTCTCGGTAGAAATGTTGAGAGGCTTAGAGAGTGCATTTATTTTGGATAATGATTCCGAAGTAAAGCGTTTGGCTGGTGAAGTTGGAATCGCAATAGATGCAATCAATGGTTCTAATCGTGATGATGTAATGGATGTGGTTCGTAAGCATTTGGAAAAGATTGGTAAAGCAGAAAACATTAGTACAGCAACCGAAGGATTTGTATTTGATTGGGATGGGGTGACTTATAAGTTTACAGGAAACTTTGCGCCAGCAAATCAAATATTAGGAATATTCAAATATGGTCGCGGTAAGATTCCCGCCCTACAAAAAGAAGTTATGCTAGAACAAGAATCTGGAAGGACGATAGGTATTCATCCTGGTGGTTTCAAACCACCACATGCTGGTCATTTTTTGGGAGCGAAACATTTATTGGACAGTGGAGCAGATGAAGTCATCGTAATAATATCTCCTAAGTCCCGTGAGGGATATTCCACAGATAAAACGAAGACAATAGAGGTAAACGCCGATCAATCTTTAAAGTTGTGGCAACTTTATATAAAGGCTAATGGAATTGGTGATAGAATGTCAGTAATGATATCTGATAAAGGTACACCCGTGGCTTCAGTATATGACTATCTAGAAACTCTCAACAATGAGGAGACAGTTTTTCTTGGCAAGGGTGAGAAAGACGAAAAAGACACACGCTTTGATCGTGCTCAAAGCTTCGCAGACAAAAGAGACTTGGGATTATCTATAGAAATGATAAACACTCCTATGTTTGGTGGTGGAATATCTGGAACTGAAATGCGAGAGATTATCGCTAATAACGATTTTAAATCTTTTGCTAAATATATACCCTTAAAGAATCTTAAAGATAAGAAAAAGGCTTGGAGCATTATGACTAAAAAAATTAAAGAACACTATATCGATAGGAATACTTTTATGAAAGAGACAATTCTAAGAGAAGCAATCCGCAAAATCATCGCCAAAGCAGATAAAAAAGTAAAGGTGGAAGAAGACGTTTTGCGAGGAGTTATTCAAAAACTTATTCTAGAAAACGAAGCAGACCGAGTGCCACACGCATCCACTGCTATTAATTTTCTGGAAGACTTATTGAAAAGTATCCTTCCTGGGGTTGAGCAAGATTATAAATCATTGACCACAAAACAAGAACAGCGGGATGCTTTTCGTTCTCAATTAGTTTCTTCTGTCAATACTGCTTTAGAAACCGCGAACATAAATAGTCAAGCCACTGAAATGAGTACCGATGGAACATCCAGTGAAGAATTTATTGAGATTGATGAAGAAATTGAAATTGATATAACAGATGACGATAAATTTATTGATATTGACCCAGGTATCGAGAGCGATGATGAAGAAGAAGACAAGGAAAAACAAGATGAAGAAGCAAACGCAACCGGAGCAAAACTGGCCGCGCAATCGTTTGACTCCATAGAAAAACAAATCCTAGAATCATACAACACCCTAAGTGATGACGAGGATCAAAAAACTTTCCAAGATTATTTGATTACGAATCTAAAACTTTATTTTGATAAGTGGGAAAAAGAACTTGGTGAAGTTATTGAACCGACAACTGATGAATATGAAGAAGAGAAAGTAGAATCTGATGAGGAAGAAATTGATGCAGAAGCTAGTGAAGAAGAAGATCTTGGAACTGAAGAAGAAGGTGATGAAGAAGAACTTGACTTCGATCTATAATAATAGTATCCTTAACTTCATGAAGTTCGAAAAAATTGCTACTGAAATTGGTAAACTTGTTGACGAAAAAGATGCTGCTTATGGAAGCTCTTTCCTAAAGTCAGAAAAAATTTTAAAGATTCTATATCCAAATGGAATTGAGCCAGAACAATATAAAGATATGCTGGCTATTACTCGCATCATTGATAAGCTGTTTAGAATTGCAACTAAAAAAGATGCGTTTGGAGAAAATCCGTTTAAAGACATCGCGGGTTATGGTATACTGGGTGTAGCTAATGGCGAATCTGAAAAGAAATGATGGACGGAATAAAGACTACTCTATTTCTAATAGATTAAGAAAACAAGGAAAGTCTAGTGAGGAGTTTGAGATTCTATTCAATGCTCTTTCCCTTGAAGAAGTTATTGGTCTAAAATTGGAACTGACCGCCAAGTCTTCTTTTAATAAAAAATTATATGGATTACCACTTTGGTATTCTATCCCAAACATTGTAAAAGATGCGGTATTGAAGTATGCTTTATCCGCAACACGTTCAAAGCGAGAAGCCGCGAGGTTTCTTGGTCTGAACGAATTATCTATGAAGAAAACTATAAATAGATATAAGATTGACGACTATTTTGAACAAACACTTGACAAGGGGGTCAAAGACGTTTAGAATAGAAATTAGTTTATGGGCAATAAGATAAAGCAGTTTTCTGATGTGATATTCGAGTGCTTCAATGGCTCTGTTGAAGCTAACCAAACTAACTTATGTTAGTATTGAAACGAGCCTAGCTTTGTTACTGTGAATAAGTAACAATCTTATTGTTTTTTTTTTTTTTGCGAATGTAGCTCAACTGGCAGAGTGTCAGATTTCCAATCTGAAAGTTGCGGGTTCGAACCCCGCCATTCGCTTATATGAATATGAAGCGTCCTTTAATAAACATACTTACAAGGACACACCGTAAAGAGTATTTTATAAAGTGTGAAGAAAGTGTTTCCTCACAGAGTTATAAAAATTATCGTCATATTTTATGTATAGATAATGAGTCATCACTAGGATATATAAATTCCACCGATTACATACAGGTAAAGAGAGAAAAAAAGAAAAATTTTAAACATTTTCCATATAATTTATATTTTAATGAGATGTATAAAGAAATAGAGAATGGATGGATAATGTTCTTAGATGACGATGATCACTTGCCTACAACTGGTTCCTTAGAAACGCTAGCGACAAACATAGAAAAAAACAATAACAAAGACACTCTATATATTTGGAAAGTAAAATTCCCTAACCGGGGGAAGGCTATTCCAACACATTCCTTTGGTAATAAAATTGTCATGGGAGATATTGCCTCGTGCGGATTTTCTTTTCACTCATCTCACCTCAAAAAAGCTCACTGGGATAATAAGAAGTGTGGCGATTTTCGGGTGGTTAATCGCTTATACAATTTTATATCAAACACAGTATGGATTGACGATATTCTTGCCTCTCTACAAGATGAACCCCACGGTGGGAAATAAAAACTTTAGGACATTATATTATTATGATATACTTATTACTACGGGGGTGAACTGGGTTCGACACGGTGTCGAGATAGATTTGTGCAAGGGTGTATGAGCAAACACTAAAAGGCTTAAAACAAATAATTGCTAACGATAATGTTGCATTAACTTTGGCTGCGTAAGCATCAAAGCGGGGTTTTTACGGTTTTCCTTGTTACCCAATAAGCCGTGTTGACAACCATCCAATTTCGAGCGTATAATACGAATATGGATGGTAAGAAACACACACACACAAAGGAGGACATTTATTATGTCAGAAAATAAAAATAAAAATGGTTATGAAATTCGAGAAGGATTGCTTGGGATGGCGCAAGGTATTCTAGGTGATAAATGCAATCGCGACTTTGAGAATGAAATGATCAAACCCGATGGAGCGCGAAATGCTGTTCCTTCTTATACAACTGAAGAAATAATTGCTGAAGCTGAAAAGCTTTACGCATTTGTTCAGAAGAAAGATTAAGATATAACCTTGTATATCGCAAATTTATTTAAGCATTGTGGACTGCGGTTCGATTCCGCACACCTCCAATTCCATTTAAATGGCAGAAGATTTCTTTGAATGGGTCAAGAAAGAAAAAGGTGCTAAGGGATTTTCGTTGAATAGTGATAGAGCAATGAAGTATAATAAATGAGCAAAGATACAAAAGGTAACTACCCAGCCCCAAGTGAGGATAGTTTGTTACGGGATCTAAAAAAAGAGATCATTAAACTCAAATCCCTCAATCGAAGAGCGGCAGAAGAGATTAGAGATCTTGACTATATGATTATCAAAAGCATCGAGGATAATAAAGTAATAGAATATCCAGGAGAGGATGCAACATACTTCGCAGGATTCTCATCTATCAATCTTCTAAACCGACTGGACGGCAAAACCAGTGGCGGATACATTGAGAACTATGAAGACCTTCTTTCAGAAATGAAGGCGATTTAAGGAGAATGAGAATGAATAAAGATACAAAAGGTAATCACTTGGACCCAAGTAGGGGTAAATTTGTGATTCCCGCCACCTCCATTATTTTTTTTTCTTTTTCTTGATCTTAGATCCTATTTATGGTAAGGTATTATTATGAACATCGGAGATAAAGTCTTTTTACTATATACGCATCGCAACACAAAGGAAACTTTTTGTGAAGGGCCAGCAGAAATAACATGTTATCAAGTAGACCCACATAACGATGAGGGTGTGATAATCATAAAAGATTTAAATGGGAAATCTAGACCAATCGATCTAGAAGGTACATCCAGCCATGAAGTGGATATTCACGTAGTCTATTAAATATTTATAATGTCAATGATAAGTTTATATTTATCATAATCTTTCAATAATTTTCTCATAGATTTACGATAGATTAAGTAAATCTCTTTATTTGTGGTAGCCATACACAAATTTTCAAACCCTCTATAAGCAGAGTGTAATGCTCCAACAACTTCACCATAACTATTCAGTATTGGGGAGCCCGAAGATCCACCCTTGGCAGGAATAGAAAAAACATACGAAGTTTTTCGGTTGCTACGAACCTTCTTACTACCCAAATAAAATCCTTCAAATAACGGGATCATTTTAGAAGACCACAATCCCATAGGGGCGGCTATGTTATAATACTTCTCTCCAATTATTGGCTTAGAATTAGAAATTTTCAATGCTGGACGCGATATCTTGGCTGAACCCAGTATACATATATCGGCTTCAAAATCAAAAGCAATTGGAATTGCCGCATATGTTTCACCTTTGTAATCGTTTAGGATATATGAAGCCCTTTCGGTCATCTTCCATTCAGGGTTCTTAGGTGAGTAGTCCTGCACAAAATAATTTATTTGATTGCCGTAAAGAATACTGCAAACGTGCGCTGAAGTTCCTACGAGTGTAATTTCTCTATCGTGTCCAACAATAAAGCCCGAAGCTGATGAGCGCAAATCAATTTCATATTCTTCTAAATTTGCTTCGGCTACCGCAGAGGAGGTTTTTGTTAGGTAGATGTTTTTATAAATATCAATCTTGATGAAGGAACGTCTTTTATCTCTGAATAAATCTCCTGGCCCAAATAGGGCTGTGCTTGACGCACATGATGCACATCCCATAAAAGTAATGAACATCATAAATACTATAACTAATTTTGCAACCGCATTTTTCAAGATTATTTTTTTTTCCCTACAAAGTAACTATAAAGAAAATTCTCAAACGGCTTGGCTATTTATTATTAGGGGCTGGATTGTCAGCACCAAAAACGAATAACGGAAGTAAAATATGGCAAAAAAGATTTATGTTCTTGATACGAGCGTATACCTCACAGATTGTAATTCAATTTTTTCTTATGGGAACGGAGATATATATGTTCCGCTAGTAGTATTAGAAGAATTAGATAACAACAAAAAAAGACCAAACGGCGTCGGCGCAAATGCTAGAGGAATTATTAGAACCCTAGATGAATTACGAAATAGAGGAAGTTTTCAAAAAGGGATTCGAATTCGAAAAGGGCGTGGCTTAGTTTTTACTAAAACACCAGATTTATCTGAATTACCTTCTGGCTATGATCCTAATACGGCTGATCATCAGATTATTGCCGCCGCACTTACACTTATAAAAGAGTTTCCAAGCCGTAAGGTGATATTAGTATCCAACGATATTAACCTAAGAATTAAGTGTGATGCTATTGGAGTAAATGCAGAAAACTATAGTAGCGAAAATGTTATAAAGGAAAGTTCTGAATTGTATGGTGGCTTTACAAAGCTACTTGTGGATGATCAAATAATTGACCGTTTCTATACAGGTGAAAGCGTTTATCTGTATAATGCGATAGATGACAAAGCAGAATTATATCCCAATCAATATGTAATGCTGGTATCTTCGTCGAATGAAAAGAAAACAGCAATTACTAGATTCATTGATGAGAATACAGAATTTAAAAAAATTCCTCAACATAAAGAATCAGATGGATGGGGCATAGCACCAAAAAACAAAGAACAAAATTGTGCGTTGGATTTACTTTTAGATCCAAATGTTCCTGTGGTTTCTCTTATTGGTAAAGCAGGAAGCGGAAAGACTTTGTGTGCTATTGCAGCGGGATTGCAACAGATAATGGGAGAATCTTCAGTATATAATAGATTAATTGTTTCTAGACCAGTTCAACCCATGGGAAAAGACATTGGCTATTTACCTGGATCTCTAGAGGATAAAATGGTGCCATGGCTAGCGCCAATTCAAGATAATTTAAGATTCTTATTTGGTGATGATAATTTAATGCTAGAGTCATATATGGATAAAAGAATAATTGAGGTCGAGGCTCTAACTTATATTCGTGGTCGCTCAATTCAAAATGCTTATATTATTATTGATGAGTGCCAGAACTTGACACGGCATGAAATAAAGACTATACTTACTAGAGTAGGTGAAGGAACTAAAATTGTTTTGACTGGTGACATTGAACAAATAGATAATGTGAATATTGATGAGACTACAAACGGTTTAACCTACGTGATTGAAAAATTAAAATATTTTGATATCACAGGACATATCACATTTATTAAAGGTGAAAGAAGCAAGGTCGCAACCTTATGTGCAAAAAATCTTTAACTTTTAACTTGACAGACTTTGCGAAGCATGATATTAATTAAGATACATTATTTAAATATATGAAAGATTATATAAAAAGCAGTTCTTCTCACGCATTAAAAAACAGAAATGAATTCTCTCTTTTAAAAGGCCTTGTGCCTGTCGTTGTTGTAAATAAACTTCCAAATGATATTGACTTCAATAACATTATTAAGAATTTAGAGAAAAACATTCCTTCACAAATCTTAAATCTTATAGATGGAATCTATATAGGGGATTTTAAAGAATTAGAAGAAAGAAATATTGAAGCCATGTTTAAAGATGGTGTTATTTATTTATCTTCTTTTAAAAATATAGATTATGCTTCTGAAGAATTGATTGCTAGAAACATCTGTCATGAATTAGCACATGCCTTAGAAGAAAAGATGGGCTATGAAATTTATGGTGATAAATTAATTCAAAATGAATTTAAAGCCAAAAAAGATAAGCTAATTTCTTTACTAAATCATGAAGGCTTTTACTTTTCTAGAAATATCTTTTTTGATCCTGATCTCACTGATGAATTAGATGATTTATTATATAATGAGATAGGTTATGACCGTCTTTCATTAATAATTCCAAATTTATTTATTTCTCCTTATTCGGTTACATCAATTCGTGAATATTTTGCAAATGGTGTTGAAGAATATTTATTTGGAGATCCTGATTTATTAAAGAATGTAAATCCTGTACTTTACTCCAAGATTAATAAAATATATAATGAAATTAGTTAAATACTCTTTGACTTCTTCTCTTTTACATGATAGAATATTACTATAACGTTGGCTTATGCCACAAGGAGTTAATATGCCTCATGTATCTTTTAGCGCACTCAAAAACTGGGACTTTTGCCCCTTTTATCATAAACTAACTTACATAGATAAATTAAAGGGATTCACAGGAAATGTTTATACTGCTTTTGGATCTGCGCTTCATGAAGCCTGTGAAAAATTAGTTTTAGATAACACAGAAGATTATGATAAGATTTTCAGTAACTCATTTGATGAAGAACTAGGAAAGTTAGAAGAAATAACAATCAAAGAACAAAAAATGATTGGTGACATGAAAGTGCATGGTGTTGAACTGGCTGCGCTAGTTCTAAAAGCACTGAAACTAAAGTTTCCACAATATACAGTCATCTCAGCAGAAGAACAAATCTTCGAACCTATTATAGACAGCCCAGGTAACTATGACTATAAGGGCTTTCTAGATCTTGTTATTAAAACACCTGATGGAAAATATCACATTATAGATTGGAAGTCGTGTTCTTGGGGTTGGGACATAAGACGAAAGACAGATAAAATGGTTACATACCAGCTCACTTATTATAAGCATTTCTTTTGTAAGAAGCACAATATTGATCCGATTATGGTAGAAACATACTTTGGATTATTGAAGCGAACGGCCAAGAAAAACAGGATAGAAATCTTTAGAGTTTCCAGCGGACAAAAAAAAATAAATAATTCGCTTAATGTTTTAAACAAGGCGGTGTATAATATCCATAATAAGAACCACCCCAAAAATCGTCTTAGTTGTGCGAAGTGTGAATTTCACAGAACGGAGTGGTGCCCTTAAGGAGACTAATGGCACAACCGAAACCCGAAAAAAAGATTAAAATTCTAACTATATCCGACCACCCACTTTCACCCTCTGGTGTAGGCACCCAAACAAAATATTTTATTGTTGAACTCCTCAAGACAGGAAAATTCGAATTTATTAGTCTTGGTGGTGCCATGAAGCACAAAAACTATGAACCTCAGAAGACTGAAGAATTTGGTGATGACTGGATCATCTATCCCATCGATGGTTATGGAAACGCCGAAACAATTCGTTCAATTCTGCGTTCTACTAAACCGGATATTCTATGGTTCATGACTGATCCACGTTTTTATGGCTGGCTATGGGAAATAGAAAACGAAATAAGGTCTTTGGTTCCTATGGTTTATTATCATGTGTGGGACAATTATCCTTATCCAACTTTTAATAAGATTTGGTATGAATCAACTGATGTGGTTGCTACCATTTCTAAATTAACTTCAGATATTGTAAAAACAGTTGCTCCAAATGTAGAAGAACATTATCTTCCTCATGCAACACCAGGAGAGCTATTTAAGCCACTCAGCGACACGAATATCAAGCAATTCAGAAAACAACATTTTGGGATCGAAGATGAGAATCATATGTTAGTATTTTGGAATAATAGAAATGCTCGCCGTAAACAAAGTGGTTCATTGATTTATTGGTTTGATGCTTTCCGCAAGAAGCTAATAAAAAAGCATCCTGAAGCAAATGCTACATTACTTATGCATACTGCTGCCAATGATCCAAACGGACAAGATCTATATGCTATTATCAATGACCTAGATCTACAAAATAGAGAGGTCTTGATATCAGGTGAAAAAATTCCTCCTGATGCTTTGGTAAATATATATAATGCGGCGGATTGCACGATAAACATTTCGGATGCCGAAGGCTTCGGATTGGCTACGTTTGAATCAATGGCTTGTGGTACACCTATCATGACAACAATGACTGGCGGACTTCAAGAGCAAGTTACTTCATTGAAAGACATAACACAAAAAAAGATGCTATCGCGAAACAAAAGGAACAAAGGTGTGACTGAATATAAACATGGTATTGGACTTGAGCCAACATCTAAAGCAATTATTGGTTCGCAGGAAGTTCCCTTTATTTACGAAGATAGAGTTTCAGAAGAAAGAGTTGTTGATGGACTAATGATGATGTATGAGTTCGGCGCTAGTAAACGTAAAGAAATGGGCGAGTGCGCAAGGCAACATGTTCTTGAGAATTATAATTTTGATAATTTTTCTTCTCAATGGGAAAAGATTATAAACGATACTCACGAAAAGCATGGTTCTTGGGAAACACGAAAAAATTATAAAACATGGGAGCTAATAGCAGTATGAAAACAATTTTAGTAAGAGGTCCAGCACTAAGTCAAAGCGGATATGGAGAACATACACGATTTGTTTTACGTTCGCTCCGATCAAAGCCGGAACTATTTGATGTATATCTCTTGAGCACCAATTGGGGCGCTACTGGATGGCTATGGGAAGACAATGAGGAAAGACAATGGATTGATTTTCTGCTACAAAAAACAATTCAATATACTCAAAGTGGTGGTACATTTGATATGTCACTTCAGGTAACAATTCCTAATGAATGGGAGAAAATAGCTCCTTACAATATTGGCGTTACGGCTGGAATCGAGACTACTAAAATTGCTCCTCAATGGGTAGAAAAATCCTTCCTAATGGATAAAATCATTGTAGTTTCAGAACATTCAAAATTTGGCTTTGATACTACGGAAATCAAAACACAAGATCCAACCACGGGTCAAGAGTTTATAGCAAAAGTAAATACACCAGTTGATGTGGTTGGTTATCCTGTAAAAGATACTCAGACAAGCCCTATAAAGCTAGAACTTAAGGATGATTTTAATTTCCTTACAGTTGGCACCTGGATACCTAGGAAAAATTTAGAAAATACCATCAAATGGTTTGTTGAAGAATTTTATGATCAAGAGGTCGGCCTTGTTGTAAAAACTTCGTTGGCAAAAAACTCCAAAAGAGATAGGCAAATAACTGAAATTCGTCTTAAGGATTTGTTGGCTGAATATAAAAATCGCAAATGCAGTGTTTATCTTTTGCATGGAGACTTAGCCGAAGAAGAAATGAATAGTCTTTATCAGGATGAAAAAGTTAAGGCATTAATTAACATTGGTCACGGTGAAGGTTTTGGACTACCACTATTTGAAGCCGCATATAATGGATTACCGATTGTTACAGTTGGGTGGGGTGGTCAATGCGACTATCTTTATATGGATGTCAAGGATAAGAAAGGAAAAACAAAAAAGACAGCGATGTTCTCACCTGTTTCTTATGATATCAAAATGATTCAACCAGAAGCAAAATGGGAAGGAGTAATTCAAGCAGATTCACAATGGTCTTTTGCAAAAGAATGGGATTATAAAAAAGTTTTGCGCTCTGTTCGTAAAAGCTATGGTGAACCAAAGTCGAAAGCAAAGAAACTTCAGAAGTATGTAACTAAAGAATTTTCTGCTCCGGTGATGTATAACAAATTTGTGGAAGCTTGTATTCCTCCTGTTATTTCTACAGAACAAGTGATTGATGAAGCACTATCTATAGCCTCTCAAATGTCTTTACAATAGAAAGCAAGAAATATGGATTTAGGAATTATTCAAGTTACATCAAATCTAGAGGATGGCCATCCTAGACACGGGCTTATGCTGGAGCGTGTTATTCCTAGTTGTATTAAAGCAAGCAATCAAAACTATGTGTTGGTCGCGCCTAGAGAATCTTTGCTTACCCAATTAGTAAATGACTTGGGCGGAAAAAGTATTATTTATCCAGGCTGGGATGTTGATAAGATGAGAAAGTTTCGATTAGGGATGCAAAATATTACTACTGAATGGGTTGGTATATTTGATGATGATATTATACCAGATGAAAAATGGTACGAAAACATGAGCGAGTTTTTAAAAGATAAAAAACCCGGTCAATATGGATTCCGACTAACAAACGATTTAGGGGAGCGTCATGAACATGGAGAAGATTGGATGCAGTTTCCTAGTATGTCTCTACAGTTGCCGCATCGACCACTTGATTATAATGTCGAAACAGGTGTAGTCGAAGATTCGCCCACAGCATATGTAGCAAACTCAATTGTTCATCGTGATGTTATGGAGCAAATAGAACCTTTTGGTTTGTTTGGAAATGCGCCCGATGTAATGTGGAGTTTTGCGATTCGCAAATGTGGATTTCCAATTGGATTTAATCCCAAAGCAAGAGCATATCATATTGGGGATAGAGGGGATAATAGGAAAAAGTGAAAACTCACCAACAGCACTTAGGTAATATGGATTTTCCTTATAAAATAATAATTCCTGCTCGCCGGAATTCTAAAGGTTTTCCATTTAAGAATAGAAAGCTTTTATCCAACACATTGGATATCATTCCCGATATTAAAATTAAAGATTTGATAATATCTTCTGATGATAAACAAATTATTAAATTTTGTAAGGATAGAGAGATTGGTTATCATCTTAGAAGTTCTTCTACTGCTAGTGATGATGCTTCTACTAGGTCTGCTATTTTAGAATGCCTGGTGGATTGTGAAATTCGAGAGGATGAAGTGATCCTAATGCTTTACTTAACATATCCCACTCGCACTTGGGTCCAGATCGAAAGAGCACTTAAATTTTACCTCGAAACAAATTCCCGTTCTGTCTTGTGCAAGAAGGAAGTAAACTCGCATCCCTATTTATGTATGTATGAGAAATCAAATGGTAAAGGACAACAAATCATTAGTCACGATTTATATCGACGACAGGATTATCCAAAGTGTTTTGAAATTTCACATTTTATTTCCATATATGTGGCAGATGAAGTGGATAAATTAAATAATAATATGTATAATGAAGATACTACTTTTTACATGATTGAGGATGTCCTTGATGTGGATTACAAAACAGATTGGGAGAAAATAAGTGAAAACTAAAATAATTTCTGAAATAGGGATTAATCATAATGGAGATATTGAGGTAGCCAAAAAACTTATTGATGCTTCGGTTGCTGCGGGTTGTGACTATGCTAAGTTTCAAAAACGTACACCAGATATTTGTGTACCCGATCATCAAAAAAACAAACCTAGGAAGACACCATGGGGCGAAATGAAATATATCGATTATAAAAAACAAATAGAGTTTGAAAAACAAGAATACGACGAACTTTATAGCTACATAGAAGATAAGCCTATAGAAATTTTTGCTTCGGTGTGGGACAAGCCCTCGGTGGACTTTATGAAACAATACACAGGAACAACTAAGATTGGATCAGCCATGATAAACGATCTAGAACTTTGTCGTTATGCCCGAGAGAATAGTGATTTGTTGATAATTTCAACTGGTATGAGTACGGAAGAAGAAATCGAAAAATGTGTAAACGCCTGTAATCCTGATGTTATTATGCATACAAATTCATCTTACCCGTCTCCCATCGAGGAGTTAAATTTATATTATATCAAATGGCTAGTGGACAAATGGAATGTTGATGTAGGTTATAGTGGTCATGAATTTGGTTTGATCACAACTTTTGCGGCTGTAACATTGGGTGCGTCGTGGGTTGAACGTCATATAACTCTTGATCGGACTATGTGGGGAAGTGATCAAGCTTTGTCGGTTGAACCACATGGGTTATATAAATTAGTAAAAGGGATTAGAGATATTGAACGGAGTCTAGGTACGCCTGGACCAAGGAAATGCTTGGGAAGCGAACTGGAAAAGAAAAAAAGCTTGAGAAAATGAATGAAGAACTTAAAGATAATGGTTTTATAATCATTAGGGGTGTTTTTAGTTCTGAGGATATAGATCTCATGAGAATGGAGTCTATGAGATATTTTAATTCTGGGGGTGGATTTTCTAATTCCACAGGTAAAGCAAAACCAGATTGGGTCAAGGAGGATTCTTTACAGCAATTAAGAAAAAAGACAGAGGAAAAGGATTTTTCGAAAATAATTTCTGAATTAATTGATGAGCCGGTGGAATTTATTTCTCATAATGATTTGCACCTAAACAGATCAGTCGGCTGGCATAAAGATAGATTAAATAACGATGCTAGAATTTTTGAAAAAAATAATCCCTGGTCTGTGATAAATGGAGAATCCATGAAGATTTATAAAGTCAATTTATATCTTCAAGATCACTTAAATGATAATGATGCTTTAACCGTTAGTGTTGGGAGCCACACGAAAGAAAAAAATACTATCGACAATATTCATACAACTCATCCACTAAAAGGAGATATTGTAATTTTTGATCAAAGAATCTTTCATAGGGGTTTTTATTCTGGTGGATATGATAGGCTCTTGATTTGTATGGGGTATGGCGTTAAAAATGTTTTTTTTGAAGAATTTAAGAAAGGCACCGAATATAGACAAAACAAACAGAATGGAGTAGGAATCTAATTAAAAAAGCAATTCATATTTTTGCTGTTCATGGAAAATCCAATTCGGGTGATTATTTCCTTGGCCCGGCGACTAAATGGAAATTTGAAGAAGCTATTGGTTGTAAAATGAACTGGTCTAATTTCGATGTTCGAAAAAAAGTAACTCCGTCAGACGTTCAATTTTTAAATTCGTTTGATTATGTAGTGATAGGCGGGGGTGGTTTATTATTACCTGATACTAATCCGAATATGGTTTCATGTTGGCAGTGGGCAATCTCTAGCGATCTTATTGAGGCAATAACGGCAAAAATTTATGTTATGAGTATAGGTTATAATTTGTTTCATGGACAAACTTGCTCAATGCCCAACAGACACAATAATCTTAGTGTACCTAAACGAAAAAACATCCTCAAAGAAAACCTTGAAACTCTAATAAAAAAAAGTGAGCATTTTTCAATGAGGCATACGGGCGATTGCCAAAAATTAAGAGAAATAGTGGATAAGGAATGTGGGCAAAATATACAGTTTGAATTGTGTCCTGTGATCTATTATGTAAAAGAAAAGTATCTCCCCTCTTTTAAAAATTCCAAAATTTATCATACCTTTGAATTGAAAGATGATAGACCCAACAGGAGATACTATAATAAAACTCAAAAACAATTCTATGATGAATTGCTTGAATATATTAAAGTATTGATTTCTAAAGGTGAAAAAATCGCGGTAATGTCACATGATGGAAGCAACAGTTTTGCTTCTTATTTAAAAAAGAATAATATTAATTACAAATTATTAAATAATTCAGTTGCCAATGAACAAAAGATAATGGAGAATTATTCACAAGTCAAAAAATTATATTGCACTGCTGGTCACAGCCAAATGATTGCGTATGCTTTGGGAGTTGATTTTTATAGTTTGATAACCCATGACAAGTTGGAATATTTCTTAAAAGATATAGGATTTTTCACACCAGATAAATACTATTTTGTGAATAGCGATAAAGGATTTAGGTTGTAAAAAATGATAAAATATATCCAAAACAAAAAAATAAATTATGAGCTTATGCAAGAACTTCTTACTACTTCCACAAATCTAAATCATTTTACAAATGAAGGCCCTGCAAAATCTGCATTGGAAAATCATTTAAAAAGTATGTTAAAACTGCCGAATCATAAAGCAGTAGTATGTTCTGCAAGTGGAACCTCGGCACTCCACGCTCTTGTTTTATTTTTTAAAAAGAGGGGCGTTAAAAAATTTACAACACCTTCTTATACTTTTCCTTCTTGTGTTGTGGGGGGGCTCAAAACAAAAGTCATGGATATCTCTTTAGAAAATTATTGTTTTATTGATCTGGATCGGGCTATTGAAAGTAATGATTGTCTAATAATAACTAACTTATTTGGAACCTATCCAAAAAATTTAAATGAAATATTGAACAGGTGTAAAGAAAATGACACCAAGGTTATTTTAGATAACGCATCATCCCCTATGACAACTGTAGAGGGGATAAATATTAATTGTTTCGGAGATGCCAGCTTTGGATCACTCCATCACACTAAATATTTGGGATTTGGAGAAGGTGGGTTTCTTGTAATAGATGCAGAGCACAAAGAAGAAATAAACCAAATCTTAGGCTTTGGGTTTGACGCAACATCAAAAAAAAGAATTAGTAATGTTGATAGTTCAAATTTTAAAATTTCTGATGTGAGTAGTGCCGCGATTTTACAACACATCATGGACTATGATTTAGAAGCACACAAAAATAATCAAGACTATTTCATAAGTATTATAAATGATATAAATAACGTAAAGATTTTTAACTTCAGCGAAGGGGTTGTGTATGGTAATATGCCTATTATAAATAAAAATCCTATGAGTATAGATTTTTTTATTAATAATCATCTTGAAGCTAAAAAATATTACTACCCACTCAAAAGACATAAAAATTCAATGTATCTATATGAAAGAATAATAAACTTGCCCTTACATGCAAAAATGAGCAGATTTGAAATTGATAAAATAGCAAGAATAGTAAGACTCTCGGTAAATGAATAAGATAGCTATACATCAACCTTATTTTGCACCACATATAGGCTACTTTCAACTGATAAATGCTGTTGATCTTTTTGTTTTGTATGATGATGTTAATTTTATAAAAAATGGATGGATAAACCGAAATAAAATAGTAGTAAATGGTAATAAAAAAATGTTTACTATACCTTTAAAAAAACAGAGTTCATTTAAAAAAATAAATGAAACAGCGGTAGATTGGGGTAATAAACAAATAACAAAGTTCTTTAAAACAATACGAGCCAGCTATAGTAATTCCGAATACAGAGATGATGTACTTAAGATTATAGATGACATTTTTTTTGAACAACCCAAATCAATAGCGGATCTTGCTTATTTTTCTATTGAGCATTTTTGTAAATATTTAGACATACACACTAAAATAAAAACTTCATCGATCATTGATCGAGAAAAAACAGATGATAAGGCAAAAAATCTTATCAATATTTGTAACTCACAGAATATGAACCACTACATAAATGCAATCGGCGGCATTGAATTATACGACAAAAAATGTTTTGAATCGCACGGAATTAAGTTAAATTTTATCAAAGGAGCTTCAAGTCTTTCTATTATAGATATGTGTATGAATACTTCTAAAGAAGAAATTAAAAATCAACTAACTGATTTTATATTAATATGAAAAAAGCAAATAATGTTATTTACCATCTTGATATGGCAAATTCACCTAAAGACATAAAAAAAAGAATAAAAGAAGTGTGGGGTCAGTATATGGCTTATCACATTTTTAATGTGCCGGATTGTGACTACATACAGGTGTACGAAGAACTCGCCGAATCTTTAGGTGAAATAAGATTATGCCACCCGGTTAATGATAAGTCTACTAAATTTTCAAAGTCAAGGGACATTAAATACAATCCTGATATATATCATTATTTTGCGTCTAATGCTAGACAGCCTCTACATACCGATTATGCATATTATAGATCCGATGAAAGTCCAGACTGGCTGATACTATTTTGTATTAAGCCTTCTGAATACGGTGGTAATACTAATATTTTATCTACTAAAAAAATGGTTGCAATCTTAGCCAAATACAATCCAGAATTATTAGAAAAAATAAAGATTGATGTAACTTGGAAATATTATGGCGAAGATGGTGATAAACTACACAAAAAATCAATTTATAATGGGGAACACATTAATTGGAATTACTGGCAAATAAAGGAAGAACATAATTCCGAAGAAGTTATGAACATTAGAGAAGAATTTTTTAGGTTTCTTGAAGACGTTATTGTTGGGGGCTCTATGTATGATTTTTCTAAAACTTGGAAGTCTAAAGACTGTATAATATTTAATGATAAACTTACCCTGCATGGTCGGGACGCATTTCTCGGAGATCGATGGCTAAAAGATCATGCGTTTTTTGAAAAAATAAAAGAGGTAAAAAACAATGAGTATTGATTTAAAATTAAAATATTTAGAGGAGACTCTAGAAATTAGTCTAAAGACATCAAGGGAAATGCTTGGGAGTGATGATCCAAATTTTAAAAGAATTCATCACCATAATCACCACATAGTTTTATATGTGAAAGATCATATTATGAAAGAACGGTGTAAGAATTATTTTGAAATAGGCACTCATTTTGGCCATAGTTTATGTAATATTCTTCAAAGTAAATATGAAAGTAAAATAGTTAGTTGTGATTTATTTCTAAAAGGTTCTACTATAGCTAATGACTGCAAAGTGAAAAATGTAGAAACGCTGGCTAACAATAATATTAAAAAATTCAACACCAATGGATACGACTGCAAAATTCTCAGGGGAAACTCATGGTCTGAAGAAATGTTTGGTGGGGTAAAAAAAGAATTTCCAGAAGGCATAGATTTGCTATTTATCGACGGCGATCATAGAAGAAACGCCGTAATATCAGATTTCGAAAGATATTTTCCATTAGTTAATTCTGGTGGGTTTATAATTTTTGATGATTATTTGCCATACATATGGAATAATAAAAAGAGAGATTGTCCCATAGCAATAAATGATTTGGTTAAAAAATATAATGATCAACTTGAAATTATTGGTTTATTGGATGATCTGGTCGGCTGCAATAAATTAAAAAATTCTACTGAAACTAAAAACTGCGATTTTATAGTAAGGAAAAATTGAAGATGACTAAACAACGAAATTTTACACAAGCAATTAAGACAGCCAAAGCCGGAGGTTATTATACTAGACTAACATTGGTTTATGATGTTCACTTGAAGTGGTTGATGGACTACGTGTCAAAACTTGATACTGGAAAAATGATAGAATGTGGGGTGGCTAGAGGTGGATGTATAGCGTTATGTCACTTAGCAAACCCTAACATGAAAATACTTGGACTTGATTCTTGGGAACCGATGCCAGATATAACAGAAAAAGATGATGAGAAAAAATGTAAGCCGTGGGTAAACACGCCGTCCTCCGGTAAGATGGAAGATGTATATAAAACATACCAAAAATTGGGAGCATCGACCCAAAATCTTACATTGATTAAAGGTTGGTTAGAAGAAACTATTCCACAAAACAAAGAGCTTTTTGAGGAATTAGACATATTGAGAATTGACACAGATTTTTATTCGTCTATAATTTTCACATTAAGAAATTTATACGATAAGGTGAAATCTGGAGGATTGATAATCCTAGATGATTGGCACTTTAATCCAAAAGGTGTCCGGTGCGCGGTGAATGAATTTTTTGAAGAGCGAGGAATAAATCCCGAAATGTGTATTCACAAAGACGGAGCAGGGCCTGCTTATTTTTATAAAAATTAGTGACGATGATAAACATAATTATTCCATGTACCCCCAACTATAATGACACAAACATTATCAATACTGTGAAAAAAGACATTGATATAGTTTCACAGTTTTTCATCCTTTATAATTCTATTAAACAAAATTGGAAATTTGATTATAACATAAACTTGTTTTACAATAAAAACATACCATTTAATAACAAAGATGAAGAAAGATTATCATGTTTAGACATAAAAATGTTCCCCATAGAATCAGATTATGAAAAAACACCATATATGATTCGGTGTAATTCTTTAGCTCACAATCTTGATAAAACAGGAACACATAAACTATTATTAGACTGTGACATGATTGCTTTAAAGGAACCTACCTTTGATTTATCACAGGATTGGCAAGCTATGTATGCTGGTTCTGTGTTCGAAGCAACGTGGTATAATTATATAAACAAACATTTTGGATACAATCTGGATTTAGAAAATAAATTTTGTGGACGTTTGTTTGAAAAATACATTGAGTCCGAAGAACATTCAAACTTTTTTCCACATTTTAATGGTGGAGCTTTTTTAATCCGAGAAAGCCTTTGTAAAAAATTTAAAAAATACGTTATTCCTTCTTACCAGATGTCTCATAACAATAACTTACCCCATCGCGTAAAACATCTTGGAGTCCAATACGCCGCATCTTTTTCTCTAATGAAGATTTCTGACAATTGGAGCCCCTTTACACCAGGCTTTAATTATTTGTTGAAGTCCTACGAAATAGAAAAATTTGGGAAAAATAATATAGAACTATTACACTATTGTGGTGCGGGTGGTTATCAGCTCGCTCAAAAATACTTTGGAAATGAGATAAATGATTATTTACGTTGATATAGACGAGACAATTTGTAACTCTCCAGAAGACCGAGATTATTCTAAAGCGGTTCCAATAAAAAATAATATTGAAAAAATCAACGAATTGTACTATAATGGTGATACTATTGTTTATTGGACTGCGAGAGGTAGCGGAAGTGGTATTGATTGGAGAGAGATTACAGAAAAACAATTGGACCGATGGGGAGCACAATACCATGAACTCAAATTAGGTAAGCCAATTTATGATTTGTTTATCGACGATAAGAATGTAAATTCGAAGGATTTTTTTTAAATGCAAAAAAGTATAACAGAATTAAAAAATAAACATGCGGGCTGTGACATATGGGTGTTGGCTTCTGGTGCAAGCATGAATTTTATAGATAATTCATTTTTTGAAAATAAAATTACAATTGCAATCAATAGAACGGGAAACTATTTTGATTGTACCTATACGGTCACAAAAGATTTTGGTGGACTTGAACTTCTTAAAAAAAGTCCTTATAAGAGCCAGATTATTATGTCGAAACATTCATGTGGAAATCCTCGTAGTTGTTTGAACAAGCTTGATATGGAACATTATATTTTTGAACATAAAGAGAATCCACACACCCCTACACAAGCTCAATTAGATGATGAAATTTCTAAGAGCCATGATCGATTAATTGTTAGTCACTCCACAACAACCAGTGCGCTTCATTGTGCTGCATATATGGGGGCAAAAAATATTATTATTTGTGGTCACGACGGGGGTTCTATTGATGGTAAACTTACAATTGATGGTTATTATAAAGACATACAACCCCACCAGGCTAATGAAGCAGGATATCTTAAATGGGTAGGCGGGACGGAGAGTCATTCGATTGTCGTTTGTAAAAAAATAAAAGAAATTTATGGCTGCAACATTCATTCTCTCAACCCTTTTATTAATCTTGGTTTATGCGGCCATATTTATTCAAAGTAGGATAATATCAATGATTTATTACAGTGTTCCATTCAATTCAGATAAAAACATTGGTGTATATTATAATCAATTTATGGAGATATTACCACATGATGATGATTGGGGCGTCTTTTTTGATTCTGATACAATGTTTACCACTTCAGATTTTGGCTTATTGGTAGAGGGGGCTGTCGAACGCTATAAAGATGCCTCGGCATTTACTTGTTATACAAACCGTGTCGATTGTAGGTGGCAAATTGCTCCTGGTATCGATAAGAGAACAAATGATATGTCTTATCACCGCGATTTTGGATTAGAAATGAAAAATAAATATGGTTCCGACTGTATCCAAATTGGTACTAATTCACAACTGATGAGTGGTATGTTTTTGGCTGTTAAAAAATCAGCTTGGGAAAAATGCGGTGGATTTGTTGAGAAAGGTATGTTAGGGGTAGACAATTGGTTTCATCAAAAATTAAACGAAACCGGACAAAAGTTTTATTTGATCAAGGGGTTATATTTATATCACTGGTATAGAAACAATGGTGTCGAAGGAAAGAGTCATCTTTTATGAAAAATCACAAACTATTCACAAATAAATCTTATCTCGATAATCGGGGATACTTTTTTGAATCTTTCCCCCGCGCTATCAGTGAAGAACTAGAAGAAGATTTTTTCCAAGACAATATTTCCTATTCGCGCCAAGGTGTTGTGCGTGGCTTACATTACCAGTGGGACAAACCAATGGGAAAACTTGTGCAAACAATATCAGGAAAGATAATAGATTATATTGTGGACATTCGATACAACTCGCCCTCTTATAGTGAGTGCTGGAAGTTTGAATTATCAGAGGAAAATAAAAACGTCCTATGGGTTCCTCCTGGCTATGCTCACGGTTTTGAGGCACTTGAAGATTCACACGTAATGTATAAGTGTTCTTCTTATTACAGCAAAGATGGTGAATCAGCAATCAGCATAAAAGATCCCGACCTTAGAATTAAATTAAAAACTGACGAGAGAAATGTTATACTGAGTGAGAAAGACTTAGGCGCACAGTCATTTAGAAAATATTCAAGCGACCCTAAGTTCTTTTATGAGGAAGAATGAAATTTATTGTAACAGGCGGACGGGGCTTTATTGGCTCGCATTTTGTTGAAGCCGCGTTAGAACGAAATATCGCCATTATTGATATTGATAAAATGGGCTATGCTTCGCACAAAATTTTACCTTGGGATTCAGACAAAAACTACACCCTAATTCAAGAAGATATATCCGAACTAAAACATCTTCCTTCCTGCGACGTAATTATTAATTTTGCGGCTGAAAGCCATGTTGATAACTCAATCCGCGATACAAGCCCTTTTGTTAAAAGTAATATTTTAGGAGTCCATAATCTTTTAGAACTTGTTCGCGGAAAGCCAGAATATGATCGACCATTATTTTTCCAGATCAGCACAGATGAAGTATACGGTGATCGCTTGGAAGGTTCTTTTACTGAAGAAGATAAACTAACTCCATCAAACCCATATTCAGCGACCAAAGCCGCAGCAGAAATGTTAGTCTTATCATATTATAGAACTTTCGGTTTGGAATATATCATAACGAGGAGCGCGAATAACTATGGGCCTCGCCAATACGAAGAAAAATTAATTCCCAAGTGCCTCAATTCTCTACAAAGTGGAAAGCAAATTCCAGTTCACGGTGACGGCTCTTATGTTCGCGACTGGACATATGTTAGAGATAATGTGGAAGCAATATTTCATATTATTGAGAGTGGCATCAAAAACGAAACATATAATATTGCAGCCGAAAATCCTATGACCAATCTTGAAGTTGTGGATACAATGCTAAAATGGAAAGAGAAAGATCGACGGTCGGTTAAGTTTGTGGATAATCGTTGGGGTCAAGATTTGCGCTATTCTGTGAGTTCTAAAAAAATAAGAAAGATTGGGTGGGAACCAAAGCATTCTAAAGGGATATATAAGTGGTTTTAAAAAAAATATTCCTTACAGGAGGTTCGGGAACACTGGGCAGCGAGCTAATAAAAATCTCCAAAGCCCATGATGTAGATTTTATAGCACCAGCCTCTAAATATTGTGACATAACCAATCCTTATCAAATCCACAATCACATCAAGGATTCAGGTTGTGATACCGTGGTTCATTCCGCTGCAATAACCGATGTAAAAAACACAGAAAACGATCCTTCACTTGCTTGGGATGTGAATGTATTTGGGACCATAAATGTCTTGAAAAGTTGTAAAGATTTAGGAAAAAAGCTTGTCTTTATATCAACTGATTATGTGTTCGACGGAGAGAAAGGAAACTATACGATCAATGATCCCATTAATCCATTGTCAAAATATGCAAAGACAAAAGCCGCCGCCGAATTGCTGGTAAGAACTTATGAAAATAGTTTAGTCATTAGGACAAGCTTTTTTGGCTATGAGTTTCCTTATGAAGCTGCGTTTGTGGATCAATGGAGTTCAAAAGATTATGTGGATATTATTGCGCCGAAAGTCTTAAGAGAGATATTGAGTGATAAAAGAGGTGTGGTGCATGTGGGAAATGAACGGCGAAGTATTTATAATATAGCCACCGACAGGAACGAAAGTGTTAAAAAAATAAATAGAAATGATGTTGGCTCTTTTATACCCCGAGACACAAGTTTGGGAGATAAAAAATGAGTGTTTTTATTAAACAAGAACATCTTTATCAAGATTTTGAAAAGTTTAAAAATCATTACGTTAAATCAAGCTCTAGGGTTTTAGAAATAGGTCCAAGTATATTTCCGAGAATCAGAGGCAAAAATGTTAAATATGCTGATATTTGCGATCAAGAAACCCTAAAGAAACGCTTTCAAAATAAATTCCCCGGAGAGACATTACCAGAAAAACCTTTTGTAGATTATGTGTGCCACGAAGCAAGACTCCCTGAAATTATAGAAAAATTTGATATCGTGTATAGCGGTCATTGTATAGAACATCAACTCTGTCTCATTCGTCACCTTGAAGATATATATAATATTTTAAACTTTGGTGGGCATTATCTCCTTACCATACCGGATAAAAGATATTGCTTTGATCACTTTCTGTCAGAATCAACTATCGCTGATGTTTTAGAAGCTTATTACAACCCCATCCAGAAACATAGTTTAAAGTCAGTCATCGAACATCGATCAATGGTCACACACAATAACGCACAAAATCATTGGAGTGGAAAACATGGGCGACCGATCTATGAAAACAATTTAGAGAGCGTAAAAAAAGCGATCAAAGTGTATCAGAGTAAAGATTTGGATGTGCATAAGTGGCAGTTTCACCCCAACCATTTCGAAAAATTATATTCTAATCTTTTTCACTTAGGGTATGCTAAATTTGAACTAATTAATGTTTACAATACCATGAAAAATAAATTTGATTTTAATGTTGTTTTGAGGAAAGCAGAATGAAGAAAGAGGTGGAAAATATTCTTATATTCGGCTTTTCCCACAGTGGCACCAGTATTCTAAAAAAAATAATGGCAAAGAGCCCTTCAGTAGTTGCATCACCCGGTCTTTCTGAACACATGACTCCTGATGAGAAATTAATCACACGAGCCCACAATGAGGGCAAAAACTATACACTCATCAAAGGAACTCAACATACTGCTGCGACGTATCAGACAGGTTCTTTTTTACCGGATTTTGGTAATCAATATAAAACAGTGTTTATAATGAGAAACCCCCTATATGTATATTCTTCCATAAATCGCAGATTTGGAAGAAGAAATATTCCACGTTATCACCAATTTTCTATATACGAGCAAGTTGCGAACTGGTTTGTAGAAAGTAAGAATAATAAAATACCAGATTTTTATCACATTAGATATGAAGATATGTTTGATAATAATTATGAAAAATTGATTCAGATTTTTAATGATTTGGGGATTAAATATTCTTACGATATGTTCACTTCGGGGCAACAAACAAGTTCATTACCTGCGCCTCCCAGTATTCAACATGATTCTTTACGCACATGGCAAATTAGCCATCCATTTAAAAATATGAATGATCCTTCTAAAATAGAACTTACCGATGAACAACTTAATGAAATTAAAAAAAGTAAGATTGTTGAGAAAATGGGATATATTATTTAACAGCAACGACGTTGGAGCCAATTCGATGATAAGAAATGTCAATGATTTTAGTGTTCATAGGTTTGATTCCAATCCTATTATTTCTCAACAAGATTTGAAAGAAGCGGGCTTGTCTGGAAGCATCACTCATCCTTCTTTGATCAAGGTTCCTTCTTGGATCTCCAACCCATTAGGAAAATATTATATTTATTTTGCTGATCATTACGGAAAATTTATTAGATTAGCCTATTCCGATTCATTACATGGCCCTTGGAGAATTTATAATCGTGGCACTTTGTATTTGAAAAATTCATTTTGTCATCATCATATAGCATCTCCACATATTTATGTGGATGAAAAAAATAAGCAGTTACGCATGTATTATCATGGATTTCCTCAAAAGTCTCGAATAAATATTCCTGAACCGGAATGGATAAACAAGGCTCTCCCGAAGGGAATGCAAGACCAAAAAAGTTTTATGGCAACGTCTACGGATGGGATAAATTTTATATCAAGCGGCAAAATCGTGGCACCGTGGTATGTGCGGACCTTCGCATGGAAAGATGAAGACTATATTATTACAATGCCTGGAATTGTGGCAAAATATAATCCCACGTCTGACGTATATGAGTTTGTGGTTAAATTATTTAACAATCGGTTTAGACATTGTGATGTGTTGGTGGTTGATGATTTATTATATGTTTTTTACACAAATGCGGGAGATAATCCTGAACACATTATTTGTAGCAAGGTTGTGCTTAATTCTGAAGGGAAAGAGTGGAAGATAGTCGAAACATTTTCTTTGGTTTATCCTGAAATGGATTATGAAGGAGGCTTTGAGCCAAGACGACAATCAATTCGGGGGGGCATACTCAAAAAAGTCCATGAACTTCGCGATCCCTGTATTTATACTGAAAGTGGTAATGTGTATATGTTATATTGTGGAGGCGGTGAACATTGTTTAGTTATATCACATCTTAAGGGATTGAGTATATAATGCTTTTTAAGGGATTGAGTATATAATGCTTTTAGTTTTTGCGGAAGAGTGTGCTATAATGATTGGCAATATTTCTAGGAGAGACAAAAATGAAAGTTAGTGCGATTATGTGTATATGGAATGAAATAAGATTTTTACCACTGAAAATAAAATGGTGTAAATTAAATGGGATTGAACCCTATATTATTGATAATTTTTCCGATGATGGTAGTTGGGAGTGGCTTCAAGATAACAATATTCCTTCTCACAGGTTTGATACCGATGGCGCGTTTCATCTTAGTAAAAATGTGAAAGAAATGACGAAAACTCTGCATAAAATAAAGCCAGATTGGGCAATATACATCGATGCGGACGATTTTATATCTTTTGACGAAGGCATTGGGGAAACCATAAAACAAGCTGACAGAAACGGATATAATTGTATTTCGTGCCCACTCATCACCTTTTATAATACTGGTGAATCTTCTTTTGAGCTATCCGATCCCTTCGATCCTTTTAATAGTTACTTTTATCTTAGAGGAGGCACCACAAAAACTCAAATTATGATTTCGAAATATTGCCGTGATATGAATTTCCGCCCTGAAAGAATAAGAAGGAGCAGAGAAAAATCATTTAAGGTTAACGGCGCTAAGTTTAATTATGGGCCTTCTAAGGGAAAAGAAAATCGAGTTGCGGTTTTTGAACGGCGGCAAAAAGCATGGGATCAGGGACTACCGAAGGGGCTTGGAATACATTATAAAATTTTTACCCAAAACGACTGGGTGTGGAACACGGAAGATTGTGAAGATATAAGAAATTATCCTAAAGTTTATAAATACCTGATAAAGATTCAAGATCAGATGGGTGATTCGGATTAGAAAAGAATGATTGATTCCAAACAACGAAGCTTATGGAAGGCGATTACTTGGCGTACATTTGCTATAGTCCTGTTAACAACTGTTACATATCTCGCTACAGGAAATATAAAATTTACAACTTTAATCACTTTATGTTATCATAGTGTTCAAGTGCTTGTGTTCTTTATACATGAGCGATTATGGAATTTTATTAAGTGGGGTAAAACAAAAGGTATGTTTATACAAATGACTGGACTTTCAGGTGCCGGTAAAACAACACTGGCTCGTGCGGTGGAAAAAAGACTAGCTGCAAAGGGCTATAAGGTTGAAATTATTGATGGTGATGAATATCGAGAAGGATTGTGTAATGACCTAGGCTTCTCAAAAGAAGATCGCAATACTAATATTCGACGATTAGGGTTTGTTGGGAAAGTTCTTTCTCGGAACAATGTCATCACAATTATGTCAGCTATCAATCCTTATGATAGTGTAAGAAAAGAACTTGAAGACACTTGTGCTGCTAAAACAGTTTTTATAAAGTGTCCCGTAGAAAAATGTATTGATCGTGATGTTAAAGGATTGTATGCCAAAGCTTTGTCGGGTGAAATCAAAAACTTTACAGGCATCTCAGATCCATTCGAAGAACCAACCGATGCGGCATTAGTTGTTGACACTTCTACTGATGACCTTGAAAAAAGTGCTGTAAAATTAGAAGCCTTTATTACGTCTAATACATAATGAAAGAAATTAAAACAGAATTTAAAGAAGCCACAATTGCTATTGATTTTGACGGAGTTATTCATCGATACTCCAAAGGTTTCCAGGGATTAGATAATGCCTATGATCCGCCAATGCCAGGAGCTATTCCATCTTTACAAAAACTTAAGGGTTATGGCTATCGCTTAATTATTGTATCAAGCCGACCAGTTGAACCTATTAGGAATTGGCTAGAGAAATATAATTTATCTCATTTCTTTGATGATGTTACAAATATAAAACACCCGGCCAAATATTATATTGATGATCATGCTATTAGATTTGACAAAACAGATCCGAACGCATGGCACAAAACAATTGAATTCATTGAACAAGGAGAAAACAAATGAATAATAAAAGAGCGATGTTTGTAGGTCGATGGCAACCTTTACACAATGGTCACAAATGGCTTATTGGTCAAAAACTAAATCAAGGAGTGCCAGTTCTTATTTGTGTAAGAGATATTCCTCCTGATGAAAAAAATCCATTCACAACTGAGCAAACTATCGACATGTTAGAGACTGCGTATGTTGATGATGATGTTGTGGTATTATCAATACCAGATATTGAATCTGTTAATTATGGCCGTGGAGTTGGATATGGAATTGTTGAGCACGTACCACCTAAAGATATTGGTTTTATTTCAGCCACGCAAATCCGTAATCAAATAAATAACGAGGATAACTCGTGGAAAGAAAATGTTGATTCAAAAATTCATCAAAAGGTGGTACAATTTCTTCAGGATGCGAAGTCCTAAAATTGCAATAATTATACATGCCCATCACTTGAACGTGTTGGGGGAGATTTTTGATTATGTTCAAAATGTGCCTGGAAATTTTGATCTGTTTTTAAATTTCAGTCATATCTCTCATTCACAAAAAAAAATGATCGATAAGATAAAAAAAGATCTCAAAAAAGCAATACCAGGAGAGTGTTATTTTACAACGTCCAATAATCGGGGTCAAGATTTAGGAGGGTTTTTTGCTTCGACAGCAGTCGCACGGGAAAAGAAGTTATCTTATGATTTAATTTGTAAAATTCACACTAAGGCTGACTCAGAGGAGTTATCCTCTTTTAAGACAAGTATAGTTAGTGTTCGTGGACGAACCATACGTTCTCGTAATCTTACAAAAACAGAGTGGAGAATGAAGCTTTTTTCAAGTTTACTTGGCTCAAAAAGAAAAGTCACCAATATATTGAAGACCTTCCAAACATATCCTTCAGTGGGGATGATATCATGCAAGACGTTTTATGGTCGGCATGATTTTAATGAAAACAAGAATATGAGAAATTACCTATTCTTTAAAAAAAAAATGAATCTCCCCGACGTGGTATGTTATCCACATAACAAATATTTTTTAGCAGGTACTATGTTTTGGATGAAAGGGGATGTTTGGGATTTCTTAATGGAACAGGACATTACTATACATGATTTTGAAGTAGGGGCGAACAATGACGGATTGAGATCTCACGCCTTTGAGAGAATGTTTGATTCGGTGGTAAAGAGCCTCGGATATACTCCGTGGATGATAGAGCCGTGATGAAAAACAAGACCCTATTAATATTTCCTCTTTATGCCCAAGGGTTCATACCTTTGTCCACTGAATCATATCTTAAAGAAATAAGTCAATATTTCTCTGAGACAATAGTAACCACGAACTATCGGGGATATATAGACCTCCCCTATACATTTAGATCATATAAAAATGAGGGATATGATTTCGGGCAATTTTATAAGGTTTTGAAAAGTATTGATCTAAATCAATATAATAGAATTGCCCTTGTGAACGATAGCAACTCACTTGTTGGAAAATTTGATAAAATATTTAACTGGGGAAATAAATCAAAATTAGATATATGGGGATTGACCGATTCGCAACAAAGACATCCACAGGTCAAAGATATACATTCCTATCATGTTCAAAGTCATTTCTTGGTTTTTGAGAAACGCGCACTATCTCTTTTACCTGCGTTCTTCAATAAGATAGAATTTGAAAAAAAATTTATGAAAGAATCAAATGTGGAATTGAGAAGTAAAATAATTGTAAATTGCGAATATGGTCTTACATATTTTATGCAACAGTATAATCTCAAAGTTGGCGCTCGTTATTCTATAAAAAACTGGAAACCCATGAAAAATAAATTTCTAAATATGCATGTAACATACTGGGAGGAATTAATCAATGATGGATATCCTTTAATAAAGAACAAACTCCTTCGTGGAGAATGGGATAATATTGGTCAAGACTCCATCCCTAATCCTAAAAATAAGTGGAAATATATGGTGTTATAAAAATGAATAATCACACACACGTATACAATTTTAAAAAGAAAATTAATCCATCCAAATTCACCGTAACACAATCAGAAGATGACGTGGTAAAAAGCTTCTATTCTAATTCGTATAATCTAAAGACGACTTCTAATGAATATAAGTGCCAATTTATTGAAGCCGAAACTACCGATTATAAAAAACCACATATACTTCTTTGCATAAAGGACAATGCAGAACTTTTGCAATTTACTTTGAATAATATGAAGCAGAACAAGATTTTTGATTTTGCAAACGTATTAATAATTGATGATCGTTCAGAGACAGAACACATTAAGGCGATTGCTCTTGAAAGCGACTGTTCATATATGCGGGTAGATAACACCGCAAATCAATTTAATTTTTCAATGCTGCACAATCTCGCAACTCACGCCCTGAAAACGAAATCACCAAACCTAAAAGATATTATTTTGTGGAGTTCAGATCTATGGACAAATAATCCAGAGATGTTGCCAATACTTTATAAGAAGCACACTGAAAACAAAAATACAATCACAGGAACCAAGCTCCTTTATCCTACCAAAGATTTTTTATATCACAAGCCCGATAGAGCAGACAAGGTTCAATATGCCGGTTCTATGTTTGGACCAAGACCAAACGAGGTTGGGTTATTTGCCTTACACATGTTTCGCGGCTATCCCAAGGATGATCCAAAAGTAAATTGCAACAAAGGCGAGTTGTTTATAACGGGTGCCTTCTTGATTATAGATGCAGAATGGTATATAAAAACCGGGGGCTTTTGCCCATCTCTTAAAGCCTCATATCAGGATGTTGATTTGTGCCTAAGAGCAAACGAACAAGATCGACGTGTGATGTACTACGGCAAAGAATTATATTTATACCATTATGAAAATCTCATTCTTAACACAATGAAAGAAGATTTAAAAAAAGATCAGTTAAGTGATAAACTATGGTATAAAGGTTTTTGGGAACCAGAAAGAATCAAGAATCTATTATATGTTAATGAAACATAAGGAGAATACATGACAAACTATAAATTATCTAATCAAGCAATCGGGGCCCTAATGATGGCTTTGCAAAAAGGCTTAATGGAACAGACGGACATAACAGGTATGTTAAAAGAATTTGTTTTGGTAAGTACAGCCGATGGACTGATTGTAGAGAATCCACCCATACTAGAAGTGAAAGAACCAGAACAGGAAACAGTTGCCTAGGTATTCTTATAATTGTAGCGAGTGCGATTCACATTTTGAGATTTTCCACTCCTTGCATGAAACTTATACAATTTGTAAAAATTGTGGAGAAGATGGTTATATCGCCCGCATACCAAGCGAGATCTTTATAGCCCAAAAAGATTCTAAAATTCGTGGAGATTCTAAAGCTGGAAGCGTTGTTGAGAGTGCCATCGCTGAAGCGAAAGAAGAACTGAAGCAGGATCAATCTGACTTGAAAACCAGGAGGTATAAAAAATGAGTTATGTGATAATTTCTCTTTCGGTATTTGCGGGAATTTCTGTTCTCATTAATATTTTTATGTTTGGCTATGCTAAAAATACCTTGGTGAAGATCGAGACGGTTTATAATGCCGCCGAAGCAAGCACTGAAATTTTTAGCTTGATGGATGCGTTCAGAGAACACTTAAATTCTGTTTATGAAATGCCGACCTTTTATGGTGATGAAACACTAAAGTCCCTCCTCGACCACACAAACGAGATGATAGAATATCTCAAAGGGTATGAAGAAATTTATTCCTTTACACAGCCAGAACTAGAGCAACAATTACTTCAGGCATCGGAGGATATGGAAAGTGACGAAGAAGAACTCGAAGCGTAAAAGTAAAAAATATTTTACCATTGTTCATGAGAAGGCAATTTTGGACTATATCGCTTCAGATAATATGAAATATCGGAATACTGTTTATCGTGATGTGATTCGACCTGTTTTTCTAGAAATGATAAACAAAATTGTTTTTACATATAAGTTTACCAACCTACCTAATGTATCCATGCTGAAAGATGAGTGTGAAATCCATCTTATAACCATATTGAGTAATTTTGATGCCACTAAAGGATCTAAAGCGTTTTCCTATTTCAGTGTTATAACAAAGAACTGGTTTATTGCCAAAGTCAAAAAAACAGCGATCCAACTTCGTAGAGAATCAGCATATGAAGATATATCCAAAAATGCAGAGTCCAGGCACCTAGCTGTATATAATGATTACGATGAGGTCAGGGAATGGAGAGAATATATGGAACATCTATGGAAAGAGATCTATAGGTGGGAAAAACAAAATCTGAAAGAAAACGAAGTCAAGGTTTTGAAAGCAATTAAGATCTTGCTCGCTGAACCAGATGTGATTGAAATTTTCAATAAGAAGGCTATTTATTTATACATTAGAGAAATCACAAATCTAAACACGAAGCAGGTTCTCAATAGCCTTCAGCGCTTTAGAAGTGATTATTCTAATTTTAAAAAAAGATGGAACGAGTAAAGACAAAAACAGATTTTGATACACTTACTAGCGAAGCGATTGACAATATCAGAGAAGACAGAGAACAAACAAAAGAACTCTTAAAAGACTTGGTAAAATATATTGCTGCTTCCGAAGATCGTCATCGTGATGTTGGTGTAACCGCAGCGAAGTATGTTGAAACTTTACAACGCTCAAACGAGCAATTGGTTAAAATTGCTGGACTAAAACAAAAAAGTGAAAAGGACGATACGGGCTTGTCTTCTGAAGAACGCGATGAAATTTTTAACGAACTCAACAATCTAGGTGAATAAATGTGGCGGACCCTAAACCAAAGAACACACGCCTTCGACCGGGATTCGGTGATCTAAATCAAATAGAAAAACCAAATACGGCAATAACATACGATCCTACTGACACCACAGTCATGGGCGCATTACGCAACGTTCTCAAAGATCAGTATAATAATAAAGTATTTGAAAATGTTGGACAACTTAAGGGAATTGTTTTGAGAGTTGAACCAGGGCATGATAATTCTGCCAACAGTATTTGGTCTTCCCTGAAGGGGATGATTACGAAGCCACTCAAGCAACTTAAAGTCAGGATACCAGAAATTCATTCAGCCCTCCCCGAACCTGCTTTATATGGGGATGTGCCGAAGGGTCCACACCAAGGCATCATTGATCTGTATCCGACTTTTACTGCCAACGATGAAGCCGCAAGTAAGGAAAATATTTCTGTAGGAGATATTGTGATTGTAGATTTTGCGGATAAAAACAACTTAACACAACCTGTATACATCAAGAAGTTTGCCGATGGTGCTGGAACTGCGGGAACAACTAATCCAACTAAAAATGGCATTTATGATCCAGACCAGAGTAATGACGGTTCAAGTGCGTTTGGTGCCTCTAATGGACTTCGCGGCAACGGAAGCTCTACTACGCCACCAACTAACGCACCGTTTATAAGAGGATGTGAAGCTTCATCCGGTGGCTACCTCTCTGCCGCTTCACCAGGCGGACGATTATCACCATCTTCCGCTGGTGATTCTAAATTAGCCCGCGCACAAAATGTAGCTTCTTTGATAAAATCAGAAACCGGCATTGGGGTTCCAGTTTCACTATTATACGCATTTATGGAAGTTGAAAGTTCAGGTAGAACTCCCACAAAAAATACGGTTAGATTTGAACCTCATGTTTTTTTGGGTATGCGTGGCCCCGCCATTGTAACGGGTGATAAGGGGTCTAAGCCTAGTTTATATGGCGGACCTAACTATACCGGAAGCAAAAAAGTGCCCTATAGCTCTAAATACAATACTCGTTCTAAAGAAGAATGGGCATCGCACCCAAAGAATAAAAAAAAAGGATCAAGTGGGAGGGATTTTTTTATTGATAAGAAAAAATCTCATACGAATCGTGCCGCGTTTGATCGGGCATACAACCTAGATCCAGTTCAAGCGATAAAATCAACTTCATGGGGAAGTTATCAGGTAATGGGATGGGCACTCCTTCGAGCTTACGGAGACAATCCTTCAGAAGCTCTTGCGGGATATGATGCCGATCCTATTACTTCTGGTGATCTTATGATTGTTCAGTGGTTCAAAGATGCTTTCAGGTCGTCGAGGAAGCGCAAAGCATTTACTTATTCTCCACCAAATTTCGATGCGGTTGTTAGAATTTATAATGGCAGTGCTCAAGTTAGCTCTTATTCTCCCAAATTAAAAAAGGCATATGAAAGGTTTTCAAACACATCTGCTGGTCCCACATCGTCTCCAGATACTATTACAAATGCGTCTTCTACTACCGGCGATACGATTTGTTCGGACAGTTCTATTCCTTCGAATGTTCCGGGTCAATCAGATGGCTTGTGTGTAAGACCTTCGCGACCAACTCCAACATCGAGTGGCACCTGGACTCAAAAAGGAATAATAAGAGGAAAGGAATACAACTTCGAAGCACAATATATTGGAAAGCATATTTTGGATGCGCGAGTAGCGCAAGCATTTTTACGAATGCAGTCTGATGCAAAACGGGTGGGAGTGAATATTAAAATCAATAGTGCCTTCCGCCTTCCAGAAGAACAGGAATATTTTTATTGTAAATACTTAAATGGGACAGGAAACAAGGCGGCAAAGCCAGGTTTCTCAAACCATCAAAGTGGTGTGGCTCTTGATTTAAATACAAAAGGTATTCCAAACGATAAAGCAATTCGCCGCAGAACAAAAGTAAGTACAGGCCAGGGGGATGTGTGGGAATGGCTAAACAAGAATGGCGGAAAATATGGATTTCGTCAAATTAAAATAGAACATTGGCATTGGCAACACGAACCAACAAAGAGAGCTAATTTAGCACAAATAAGAAGTGGAGGAGTATAAAAGAAATGACCGAAAGTAATTGGAATAAATCAGTTTCAAAATCAGGGCGAAATGAAATTCAGCCAAGTGTAAAAGAACGATTAGAATCGTTAGGAAAAGACTCTACAATTCGCGCTCAAGGTATTGCTGGTGATCCATTAACCGAGGGCGTTCCTACCCTAATTCCTACAAATTCTGAAAAAGTAATTGAGGGATCAAACAACACCAGTATTGTTTTAGGTAGGGATCGACCCTCAACCCGTCTTAGTGGGTATGGCGGCGCTGGTCATACTCAAGCCGGATCTATTGATATTGTTGTTGGTCGGTGGGGATTTCAAGCTCGTTCTTTCATTGGGAATGAAAGAGCCTATGTGAATCCTTCATTTGAACACGATGCTGCCCGAATATACATAAGCCAAAAAACCGATATAGATCGAAATTTTAGACTTGCCGGGGGAAATCAGTCTACAGATTCGGACGGTAAATCTGCAATTGCACTAAAGGCTGATGGTGTTAGAATTATAGCGCGTGAGGGAATTAAGTTGGTGACTCGTACTGATGTTCGTAATTCTCAAGGAGGAACAATAGATGGTGTTGAGGGAGTAAGTATGATCGCTGGAGATGATGACAGCAATATGCACCCTATGGTCTTAGGAAATCAAGTCGCCGATATGGGCAGAGCCTTGGCAGATCAGGTAAGTGCGTTGAATGGAATTGTGGATTCTTTATTATCCGCACAAATGCTAATGAATGCAGAAGTTTCTCATCATTTTCACTTTTCCCCATTTCATGGTTTAGCCACGACGCCCTCTCCTCCGGTACAAGCCAGAGGAGCAAAAACAGCAGTCGATCATTTACAAAATGCCAAAGCAGGTCTAGTTACACAAAAGCAAAATATAGAAAAAATAAAAACCAATTACTTATGTGTTACAGGAGCGCGAGCAATTTTCAGTCGTTATCATTATTTGAATTAAGATGTCAGAGATAATCCAAAAAATAACCCCAAAATGGGAAAGCGAAGAAACGGTATGGGGTTCGCAAACTAACACTAATCAAGGTGGTGGTGGATTTTTTTATTCATCTGTATTGACTTCTGATTCTGTTGTAACCAACTTACAAGGAAAGACAGGAAAAGAATTAGTTCAGAGCGAAACTTTAGGCATCGACACCATTCGTGCCGCCAACTCTATTTTACAGAATTTATTTGTTGAAAATATAGAATCAGAGGCATTAGAAAAGTTTTCTCAAGTAGTAGACATCCTAGATAAAATAACAGTAGAAGATAAAAATATTGCTTCTACGGATGCTTTTAAAAATGCTATTCTTTTCCGCATATCTTTTGATGAAGTCTTATCTTTGTTGGAGTTACCGAGTTTTGCAAGCACAGATATAAAGAAGGTTTTAAAGATTGTACTAGGTCTTGAAAAACCAATACCAGAAAAACCAAAAGATGATTGTTGTGAGTGTGATGATGAAGATACACCTGAAGATGAAATTGACGAAATAAAAGAAGGCGAGCCGTCACCCCCAAGACAAGGACCACCCCCAACCGCGACCGGACCTTCCGGTTGCGCTGCAATATCAAAAGCAACTGGTATTCCAGATATGAAAAACTCACTTCTTTTGTGTCCTTTACCGGATGTGAAAGTTGATGCGATAGTTTCTCAAACATATAAAGATTGGGAAGATAAAGAACTTAATGAGAATTGCACTATTCGAGAGTGTGCCTCCAATCAAAATAAAGGTGATGCCAAATTTGTTGGAAGCACTATTGGTCCAAAGAAAAACCCGTCAAGTGAACCACTTTTGCCTCCCGGTGAATTATCGGATGATGACCCTGATAGTTCGCGATCATCTGGCGAGCCTGGTCCCTGTGGCGACATAGACCTAATTCAAACATTACCTCAAGCCTATCAAGAGATTTTAAATAAATATGGTCTGCGGGGTTTGATTAAAAAAGCAGCACAATGCGCTGGAATAGATTTGCCAATTCTTGACTTGAAGGAAGTCATGTTAATGGCTTTCATAAAACAGTTAGACTGTAATATGTTTTTGAGCCTTATAGATACTGTAATTGATATGACAGGCATTGAGCGTGGACCTAATATAACTGAATTCTGGAAAATTGATAAGATAGCAAATTTACTAAAGAGTCAAGCCCGAACGGTTATATCTGCTTTACCGGCTAGCCAATTAAATTTGATCCTAAAGACTCCTGAAATAAATTTAGCAACCAATTATATTGGCGTTGAGTCTTCATCGAGTACAATCACTAGCACTAGTATAAAAATGCCACAGCAGATCGAAGACATCGTGGATGTTATAGAACAATGGAGTCCTCAAGATCTTGTTTCCTTTTTTGAGAGACAAAATCTTTTTGATATTTTGCTTTATGCTGTATGCGACCAAGACAAAGGAGATATTCTTGATCAAGTAGTTGAAATACTTAACCAAATAAATTTAGATGATATTGGTAGTTTGTCCGTCTCACTAGATTTAGACACTTCCTTTCTGGATATAATAAGCAATCTCAAGAATATTGATTTTAGTCAATTAAGTAATATTTTTAATAATATTTGTGAACTGAATTTTAATCCTGGCGTTGGAGCCCCCATCACTTGGAGGCAATTGTGGAGTATAGATTTTTCACAGGATATACAAAATATACCAGACATAAAGTGGAGTTTGATGGGTGGTATAGACTGGTCGAAGTTGATTACGCCTTTTCAAATTTTATCAACACTAGATACTTCACAAATAGACTCTATTGACTTTGGAGTGGATATAGATTTTAATTTGTTACCAGCAAAAAATAAACTTTCGCAAATGGCTGATATCTTCACAACACTTCAGGGAATTAACTTTGACAGTCGCAACTTTGACATACAACAATTGAGTGGTATCAATTTGAGTGATCTTGATTGCGAAGAAGTGAAAATGATTTTCCGAAAATTAGGAAATATTGATTTTACTGATTTGGTAAGCAACATAGCCGATAATGTATCTGATGTTGCAGGAAGTTTATATGAAAAGTTATTGAAAATTGTAAAGGATGGGTTAGGCATTGACATACCAGATTTCTCACTTGATCTTATGAATTTTGATAATTTTCAAATGGTTCCTATCGGAGAATTACCTGAATTACCAACTATTGATTTAGACTTGTCACCTACGGTTGATTTATTGGCGAGTATTTCTACTGGCATCGCCGACACTATCATGGAAGCTATATCTCAAGCTACCTTGTCTCTTTTGAAGAGCACCATCAAAGCAGTGTGTGAATCTTGCGAGCAAGGAAAGATTGGAGATTTAGATATAGGAAATCTAATTGGTGAAAGTGCTAAATCATCATTTTCGCCAGAGAAAATGCAAGAACTAAAAAATTCAGTTGTAGGAGGTCTAAAGGACGTATTACCCACTGACGTTCCATTCGCACAAGTCACAAACTCATTAGAAAACTTAATAGATAATGTATCAGAAATCCTAAAGCCTGGCCAAACGGGTGGCTTATTATTGGGCGAATCTCCCGGTAATGTTTTGGGAGCGATCCAGAATATAATCAATTCCGATTCTAGATATACACAAATTGCGCCCGCTTTGCAATCCGATGCGCAGATTAATCGCCTATTTTCTAATGTTGGAACTATGGTGGATAAAGTGCTCCTAACTGAAAAGATATCCGAACTAACAAAGCAAACACTTCCTTCAAATCCCGATAAAGAATTATTAGTTGCTTGTGATCCGCCTCAAGAAGTATATGAAAGAAATGAACTTAGAAAAAAAGGCATCCCTGAAGATGAGATTGTAAAACAATTAGCCCGCACAAAGAAAAGAAAAAAGAAGAAGTTTGCCGAACTCGCTGACTTATTGGCTCAAGATAAATTGATGGATGGTGTCATCCCTGAAGATGATTGTACCCTTACTCCATCGGGTAGAAAAAAACCATCTCTTGCTCCAAAAGAACCACCAATAAATGATTATCTTTTAAAGAAGACAGTGGATGTGATCTATGATGGAACCTATATGAGCTTCAATAAAGAAGTTCGCAGTTTTCCAGATGCAATTACAGTTGAGATCGAAGCTCCCACAGAAATTCCAGATGCGCCGGAGGCACCAAAGCAATCGGACCCTAAATTGTCGCCCCCTGGAACAGTAAATGTTCTACAACAAGCAAAGTCAGGATCACTAAAAGTAATTGCCCCCGAGTTAAAAGGTTTCTATGAAAGTTTTGCCGAAGGCAATACTCTTTTGCAAAATCAAGATACTAAATTTATTTTTACCATACCCAACAAAACACAGTTGGATAGTTCAAATGCAGAATATGCCGCTAAGCTAAATGAGTGGAAATCAACCGATCATATAGCCTCTCAAAATGCTAATACAAATTTCATAATTACATATGATCCAGTACCCAGCGACGACATTAGCGTTGAGAGATATAATATGTCTGTTAGATCAGAGGGATCGCAAGCATCAACTATTTTTACCTATGCTTCTCATGCCAACGCACCTCTTATCGACTCTGTCAGGAGGATAAGAGAGGGCTTCGCGAATACAACTACCTTTAGTCCCAAAACAGATTTTAAGAAATTTGTTGAAGATTCATATTACGATGGAACGGGAATTGCGAAAAGCATCAATACTCTAGATTATGCTTCCACCTTTAAAGATATTTTCATTGACGCCGGTAAAGAAGTAGCAACTTCAGATTTTTTCAATAGGGATATATTGTCTCTTGTAGATTTCACCCCACAACTAACCTTAAAACAAAAAGAGTGCCACTGCCCTGACCCCCACTTATTAGATTTAGAGTCGATAAAGAAGTCGGTTATTAAAGAGTTTGAAGAATCTAAGTGTGGAAAAACAATTCGGAGCGATGATGCCACTGAATCGGCAAGCCCATTAGACGCTGCTAGTATCGGCGGAGTTATCTCCACAATTATTCGTGTGTACCTTACAGAGTTTTCTTTGAGATCTCTTTTTGTGTTATCTAAATTCCCTTTAGAATCCCCAGATGATAAAAGTAAAATAATTGATTCTCTCATCCAATCTTATTTTACAAGCCTTATAATAGATGACCTAGGAAAATTAGATAAGAAATACTCAATAGATTTTCAGACTCAAGCAGTTCTATATCATAATAAAATTGCCAAAGAAAATGATTGGACTAAGACCGGGGATGTAAAAGTTGCGCTAGATAATCTGGTATCACAACAGCTACGATCAGTGATTAGTCGAATGTTACAAATCCTTGGTGTAAATTTTTCTGATTCGTCTTTGGCAAAAATGTTTTTAGAAAATTGGCTTCCTCTATTTGATTTGCCATCAACCGATAGAGAAAGTCGATTTTTTGATCTTACAGCCTTAAATCATATTTCTTCGGACGTAATTGAAAACATCTCAGTATCGGCTCTTAGTCGAGAGAGTTTCGATTTAGGAGATGGTAATATAATTTTAGAGAGATATATTTCTAAAACCGACAAAACAAATCCGTCGATAGCTTGGGATTCGGGGGATATAAGCCTAGAACGATTTAGGGATATTCTTTCCGCAAAAACACCAGAGGAGAAAGCACAGCCTTTATCTAATTTCTTTGATGGTCCAATTTCTATTGGACTTAGACTCACTTATGTTCCGCCTCCTTCTACTACGAGCAACCCTGATGCACCAGATCCTACAAGACCACCTTCAGCATCTTCTATTCAGTACAAAGCATATAATCTTATAGAGGAGGAAATTACAACTGCGACAACGTTTACGACTTATTCCGTTAATGGTCCTAGACAAGTAACGGCTCCCCCACGAAGTATAAACCGTGCTATTGAGACTATACCACTTTTGGATGTCACTGCTGTTATACCTTCTTCGCTTCTACAAATTAGTGTTTCGCAATTTATTCCACAACTAACTGATTTGAAAGTTTTTTGGCAAAGCTATTCACAAGAACTAACACAAAAACTTATTGCCAAAGAAGAATTCCAATTTTTGTTTGATTATTGTTTCCCTCTCAAGCGAATGGTATTTTTGCTTATGACTTATAGTTCAACATACTTTACCTTTAATAAAAGTGTTAATAATCTATTCACGAACACCAAAGAGCAATTAAAATCTACATTTTATACAATGCTCAATGTGAATGATCCAACATACGAAAACGAGACTATGAAAAAGATAGGAGGTAATAAAGGATTGGCTGCATTAGCGGATAACAACGAAGAAATACCAGGCATCGACTTGCTTTCCTTGGCGGCAAAGACACCTATCTTAATCCTAAAGGGAATGGCGGAAACCGCCGATCCAAACATTGCGCTTGCAAAGAAGATTCATGATGCTGCCCTCTTGGGAGATGTAGACATTCCAATGCTTGCCGCATCACTCCTAGCATTACCAATGAACATTATTCCCCCGCCCTATGGTTTGGGTCCACCCATAACCCCAATGGGGATAGCATACTTAGCTACTGATGCCGCAGGAGCATTGTTGAGTCCAAAAGAAAAAGAACTAAGAAAGAAAAGGATTAAAGAAAAAAGTGCAGGAAAGATAAAGCTTGATGAAGCAAATAATGTCGATGGTTGTCCAAAGCCTGAAGTGCTCGCGCAAGACACAGGAACAGTACCAGAGCCTCCCGTAGTTGAGGAGCCCTGTGAAGAACTTTGTTCAGGGCTGGCTGATCAAGTATGGTTAAATATCTTCGCGACTGAAAGGCGACAGTATGATCGTAACCTTCTTAAAGAATTTCAGACCTGCGCAAAGATTGTGGTGGATGGATTATACGGTCCACAAACTGAAGCAGCTTTAAAATTCTATGGACCATCGAATACTCCACCAAAACAATATCCTCGTGGTGGTCCGTTTATTCTTCCTGATTGCGCGGATAAACCAGTTGTCCCTCCACAACCTTGCGGAGAGCCCTGTTATGATTTGGCGGTAGAAGTTCACGCTAACATTCTAGCATCAGAACGCCTATTATACAATAGAGAACTTTTAAGACAATTTCAGACATGCGCAAAGATTGTGGTGGATGGATATTACGGACCACAGACTGAAGCAGCTTTAAATTTTTATGGCCCACCCAATACGCCACCCAAACAATATCCGACAGGAGGACCATTCGTAAGACCAGATTGTGAACCATCTGGCCCAACCGAATCATAAGGAGAAAAAAAATGACAGGAATATCACCAAGCCTACCGCTAACACTTGATGCCACAAACGGGTATCAATTAAATCAGACATTTCAGGAGGCTGTTAAACAAAATCTCGTAGGGCTTATTTTAACTGTCCCAGGAGAAAGAATAATGGACCCAAATTTTGGGGTGGGGTTGAGAACCTATTTGTTTGAATTAGAATCAGAGCAAGTAAGATCAGATATTGCAGGAAAAATATCTCAGCAAGTTGGAGTTTATATTCCTTGGATAAACATTCAAGGGATTTCATTTGCGTCCCAAAGAGATAACCCAGAACTAGATGCAAACTTTTTGTATATGTCTATGACCTATATTATCACTCCGTTAGATTTTACGGATAGATTAGATATAACTTTACCAATTAACTAATTATATCCTAGGGGGGAAAATTTATTTTGGCTAACAAAAAACCACTTCCAGCAATAAAATATACTTCGCGAGACTTTAACTCAATTAAGGAAGACTTGGTTGATTATGCCAGAAGATACTATCCCAATACTTTCAAAGATTTTAATGAAGCGGGTTTCGGTGCTCTTATGCTAGACACTGTTTCATATGTTGGGGATATTTTATCTTTTTACCTCGACTACAATGTTAACGAGTCTTTTGTAGATACTGCGGTAGAATATAACAATGTTTTAAAGTTGGGAAAGCAAATGGGGTTTCAACTTAAGGGCAACCCAACTTCATATGGTATAGCAACTTTTTATGTAGTAGTTCCTGCGAATGCCTCGGGCCTTGGACCGGACCAAAGGTATATTCCCATACTCAAGAGGAATAGTTCTTTCACTTCTCAAAATGGAAATGGTTTTCTATTAAATCAGGATGTGAGTTTTACCGACCCCCTATTAAATGTTGTGGTCGCTCGCGTTGATCAAACTACGGGAACACCAACACACTATGCCATCAAGTCTTTTGGTCAAGTGATATCGGGACGAAGAACGCAAGAAATAATAGAGATTGGAACATTCCAAAGATTTTTGAGATTACAACTAGACACCCCGGACGTTTCTGAAGTTATTTCTATCATTGACCAAGAAGGTAATGAATTTTATGGTGTAGATTATTTATCGCAAGATGTAATTTTTAAGGCAGTCACAAACCGTGGAGCGAACAAAGCAACAACGCCATCTCTCTTGAAGCCCTTTGCGGTTCCTCGTCGCTTTATTGTCGAGCGAGACGCTAACACCACTTTTATACAATTTGGTGCTGGTTCGGACACTAATACCTTAAGCGATCCCTATATTGATCCTAGTACAGTTATCTTGAACGTACATGGGAGAGATTACATTACTCAGCCATCATTTGATCCTACCAATATGTTAGGAACGGATAAGTTGGGAGTTTCTCCATCTAATACCAGTCTAAGTATTATTCTGAGAACCAATCAAATTGGAAACGTCAATGCTACGTCAGACACCTTGACGCAAGTTGATAATGCTATCCTAGACTTTGAGGATGTAGTAAACTTAAATTCAGCGTTAGTTTCAGATGTTCGTAATTCTATAGAAATAAATAATGACGAACCAATTATTGGAGACATCACGATACCCACGACAGAAGATCTAAAGATTAGAATGTATGATACGTTTGCTTCTCAAAATAGAGCAGTTACAGCCCAAGACTATAAAAGCATCGCATATTCAATGCCACCAAATTTCGGAGCAATAAAAAGAGTAAGCATAATGCAAGATCCTGATTCATTCAAGAGAAATTTGAATATGTATATAATTTCTGAAGACATAAACGGAAATCTAATAACTGCAAACTCTTCTATAAAAAATAATTTAAAAAATTGGATCAATCAAAGTAGAATGATAAACGACACGGTAGATATTTTAGATGCAAAGATTGTTAATATTGGAATAGACTTTGTGGCGAAGGGCGAAGTGGAGACTAACAGGTTTTTGGTTTTAGATCGTGCTACCCAAGCACTGCGAGATCGCTTTGGAACACAGAAAATGGAAATTGGCGAACCATTTTATATAACAGAAATTTATAAAACTTTGCAACAAGTTCCGGGATTAGTAGATGTGTTGAGTGTGAAAGTTTCTCAAAAAACAGGAGCGTCCTATTCGGATACTTATTTTGATATAGAGGGGCAAACATCACCGGATGAAAGATACATCGAAGTCCCAACTAACGCAATTCTAGAATTAAAGATTCCAGCACAAGACATCAAAGGAGCGATCAAGTAGGTATTCATAATGGGCATTAAACGATACACCGCATATAAAGACAATACAATCACTAATGCTTATAAAGCAAATCTTGAAACTCGTGCCACAGGTTCCAATATGGGCCTTGCAGATTCAATGGAGATTTTCTCCATCTATGCCCAAGCGAATAGTTTTTCATTAGAGGCTGCTAGGGTCTTGATACAATTTCCCGTATCTTCTAGTGATCCGGGTACAACAATTCTATCAGATCGTACTGCTGGCAAAATACCCGCGTCAGGTAGCGTGGGATTTTATTTAAAACTTGCGAACGTTGTTAGTACCACCACAGTTCCTCGTGATTTTACTTTGGTAGTCTCTCCTGTCTCTCAGTCATGGGAAGAAGGATACGGGGTTGACTTGTCCAACTATTCAGATGAAACTTATGGCGGCACTGGATCTAACTGGATAAATGCGCAGGCTCACACTACTTGGAAAGACATTCTTGGAACTTCCATAGAGGGTGGTTCATACTTGACGGCATCACAATATTCTGCTGTAAACTATAAACAAACTTTTAGAATAGGAACAGAAGATCTAGAAGTTGATATTACCAAACTTGTAGAAAAATGGATCACTGGTACAGTGGGAAATGGATATGAAAATTATGGTTTAGGAGTTTTTCTTACTTGTAGTCAAGAGCTTTGTCAAAGTGGTGATGGTTCTAGATCTTATTATTCAAAATTCTTTTCAGCACGGGGAAGTGAATATTTCTTCAGCCGCCCAATAATAGAAGCACGATGGGACAACACGCGCAAAGATGACCGTGGAAAGTTCTTTGTCTCTAGTTCTGTATTGAGCGGAGCAGACAATTTAATGACCCTATACTTGTATAATTATTATAATGGTCAACCCACCAATCTTAATGGAATTGGAACAGGACCAATTTATGTAAGAAATTATATATCTGCATCCACAGGAGCACAAATCTCCGCCGCCCCGGATAACCCAATCACAGGCGGGTGGGTAGAGACTGGCATTTATACTGCATCCTTTGCTCTTAGGACTACGGAGGAGGTTGTATTTGATCGGTGGTCTAATGCTGGTGAAACAATTTGCTATTATACTGGTAGTTACAATCCAAAAACACTTAAACCATCGCAAATATTTTACATACCCAAATATGTTACTTCGATAGTAAATATAAAATCTGAATATTGTCGCGATGATAACAATAGGTTCAGGGTCTTTACACGCGAAAAGAATTGGGATGATACCATTTATACTCGTGCAGCAGCACCGATACAATTAAAAGTTGTAGACGATGCATATTACAAAATTTTTAGAGTTGTGGATTCAAAAGTTGTTATTGATTTTGGAACTGGCTCATATGATTCTACTCGCCTATCTTATGATCAATCTGGTAGTTATTTTGACTTAGACGTTTCACTACTAGAGTCGGGGTATGAATATGGAATTAAGTTTGCATATTTCCTCAATCAAGTATACGAAGAACAATCAGAGACTTTTACATTTAGAGTGGAATAAATTATGTCCAATATCAAAGATCTATTTGGAAAAAATAACATTAAAGTTCTGCCCGGTAAAAGCCTAGGTAATCTAGTCACGGGATCTGGTGTAGAATCTGCTGGATATATCCAAAGCACTGATGAAGAAAAACTTCGTTTTGAACCTTATGTAGATTATTCCATTCCTAAATCATTTGCTCGTTATGGTTCAGCAGAAAAATATTATACCGACACAATAGATTACATCATCAATAGATATCCGTATGATGGATCTGGAAAAGAAAAAGCTAATTGGTATTTGAGTTCATCGTACTTTGATAATTATCTATTTGAAAATGAGTATCCTAGGACTCATGGATTTATAAATCTTGGCATAAACTATGGTGGTGTAGGAGGTGGTGGCGTAAGTGGATATGAAGCCCCTACCGTCGATGAGTACATATATTTTAAGGGCGGCCCACATACAGCTTCAGCCGGAATGATCGGGAAACCTCTGTCCCAGACATTTACTGGCTCCAACTATTATAAAGATGATGTCCGCGAATCCAATTTAGAATTAAACGCCCCTGTAGGAAACTCCGTTGAGTTTTGGTTTAAGAAAAACGGCTGGGCCGGCGATCCAGTTGAATCCGAAAAACAAATTTTTGTTGATGTTTGGAACAGTGCTTCTATCGGCAATACTTATGGTCGTTTTCGTGTGGAGTGTGATTTTGGAATTACTCCGCATCAATTTTCTGTAGCGTTTCAATCAGGTACTACCAACGGTTTCCTAGACTCTGATCTTGGAAAGATCGGTCAAAGTATTAATCTTACTGGTTCCACTTGGAATCATTATGCACTTACGTTTGCAAATGTAGGCTCTGATCTAGAAGCCAAACTTTATGTCAATGGAGATCTGAACGATACTATAACCACTGGAAGTATTATAAATAAGATTACTGGCTCTATGCTGGGTTGGATCGGTGCCATGGGCACAAGCATCAATAGCCCAGTGACAGGAGCTTTAGGATATGCTAAATTATCTGGCTCAATGGATGAGTTTAGATTTTGGAAATCTTCCCGAACAGAAACCGAAGTTGGTAGGTATTGGTTTACTCAAGTAAACGCTGGATCTAATACAGACTTATCAAATGTTGACTTGGGTGTCTACTATAAATTTAATGAGGGCATTGTGGATACCACCGCTATTGCTACTCTAGATACAAATGTCCTCGATTATTCTGGTCGTATTACTAATGGCTCTTGGACGGGTTATGATCTTGGTTCCAGAAATACAGGATCAGCGATGGTCATATCCAAGGCTGCACTTTCAGAATTCAAAGATCCTATTATTTATCCATCAAATCCACTTGTGTCGGTTTTTAGAACTACGAAGAAAAATATTGGTTATGATTATGATGTAAGGAACAATTCAGGAATCTATACTTCCATACCAGAATACATCACAGGGGATTCACAGGAAATTAGAGGAGGAACTTTAAAAAATCTTACTCAAATTATTGGTAGTTATTTTGATGATGTCCAGCTTCAAATTGAGTCGTTACCTAAAGTAAAAAATGTTCAGTATACTACTGGCTCACAAAAGATTGCTCCCTTTATAAATCGCTTCTTGTCGGGCGTTGGGTTATATACTCCTGAAATATTTGCCGATGCTTCTGCACTGGAATATTATGCTTCACGCGATGACTTTTTGGATTTTTCTAAAAAACTAAATGACACCAAGAACCGCATTTATGAAAACATTTACAATAATCTCGTTCATGTTTTTAAAACCAAGGGAACTGAAAACTCTTTTAGAAATCTAATGCGCTGTTATGGTGTTGATGAACCCTTGATGAAGATTAGTTTGTATGGTGATGAAACAACACAGGAACTTCGAACAAATAGTCGGAACACTACTGCACAAAAATCTTTTGTAGATTTTAATAATGTTGACCGATTTGATTCAACTGTTTATCAGCAAACTTCCAGCACAGATACAAATACACGAAATTTTATTACGGCTTCCTCGGATATGCAGTTTATTCCGAAAACGATGCAAGCCGAAGCAATCTTTCCCAAGAAGTTTAAACAAGATTCAGAGTTGTATTTTCGAACTCCGTTCATTTCTTGTTCTTTGTTTGGTGCCCATACACCTACGTCTGCCGATCAAACCGATCTCACATGGGCAACTAACGATTGGTCCAACTTTCAAGTTTATGCGGTAAGGACAGAAATAGAAAGTGATGATGTTTATTTTAAACTAACGAGCAGTGCGGGTGGCGTCATTCCACTTATTACGAGTAGTGTGTATACGGATGTTTATGCAAATACTAAATGGAATTTAGCAGTTAGGATCAAGCCTGATAATTATTATATCCCTGGACTTTCGGGAAGCGAAGCCGGTAGTGCGAGTGTTGAATTTGTAGGATATAATTCTTTAGGCGACAATGTAGAAAATAATTTTTATCTTACCGCATCTATTTCTTTAGCAAGTGCTTCCGCATTTTTATCAAGTTCTACTCGCGTTTATGCCGGGTCACACAGAACTAATTTTACAGGATCGTCTATCGATCTATCGGATGCCAAAATTTCTTCGGTGCGATACTGGATTGATGACTTACCTAATGAAGCCATCGAAGCACACTCAAAAGATGCATCAGCGTTTGGTCCTTTGGAGCCTCATAAGAGTGCTTATTTGGTAAAGAATACAGCCGACTTTTTTCAGCAGATAGAAGCACCCCAAGCCAAAACGCTTTCACTTTCTTGGACATTTGATACTGTTACAGGATCTAGCGACAGTTCTACAGGTAGTCCCACGTTATCCGATGCAAATTTCTTTGTCCCTGACTTATCTTCGGGCTCTACTGCCACAACTTCAGAATATGGCTGGCTCGGACCAGTTGTCAATTTCTTACATTCTGGTAAGGGAGATTTCTTCTTACCATTTGACACCAACGCAGTAAACAGAGAATATGTTTATAGCGCAAAACAATTAGCACCAGAAATTCTTAATAGCTCCAACATGGTGGAAGTAAGAACTCAAGATGACGAATTATTCACGCGGGAAACAAGACCACAAAATTATTTCTATGCTATAGAAAAAAGTCAATCCGCAATCATTTCCGAGGAGATGATGAAATGGTTTGCGACAATCAAAGACTTCAATTTCTTGATTGGTGATCCAGTAAATCGTTATCGTCAGGAATATAAACCTCTTGCAAAACTTAGAGAGGTATATTTTAGAAGCGTAGGCAACACTATTGACTTTGAAAGATTTGTGGACTTCTTTAAGTGGGTCGATGATTCATTGTCTCAAATGCTGATGCAACTTGTTCCTGCTTCCGCAAACTTCGCAGAAAAAGTCAGAACAATGATCGAGAGCCATGTCCTTGAGCGCAACAAATATTGGTCTAAGTTTCCTACTTTGGAAATGAAGCTCAATGACCCAGAAGCCGGAGCGAGAGGTATTGTGGAGGGCACTTATCCTTGGAAACGCGGTCACGCTCCAATACCTTTAGCGCAAGATGATAATTGTTACTGGGCAAACAACCGAGCCTCTGCATCTGTTTTTCCTTCGGGTGATGCTGAAGTTGATGCGGGAAGAAACATCTATCGCTTGGCTGACGATTTTAGAAACGGTTCTCCTCCTACTCTTACTGATATATCTTCGGGAACACCAACACAGTATCAGGGATCAGCGTATGCTATAAGAAATTTCACCAAGACATATCTTTTAAAGACAAAAGAGATGCCCGAACTTAAAGGCGGAACAAATGTAGCAAGAATAAAAAATCTTCAGTATGCTCACACAGAACTCCCGTTTGGAGCGTCTACAAAACTTACTATTAGTTCCTCTCAGGTAGAGGGGAATATTGATTGTAACGATGTTGTTGAACCAAATGATAAAGTAAAGCTAAGATACAAACTCACTAATAATCCTATTGGATATAAATCTGGAAATGGAAATATTTTTGCTCCGTTTGATTTAATGAGTTCTTCTGTATCTAGTGGCTATGCCTCCCAATTACCACGAATGGGCCCCGATGCGGTATTTGTTGATTTGGTTAATTATCATAACGATACATATGGAAGCGACAAAGAAGTCCCAATGCAGGGACCATTTACTGAAAAATATGTTGGTGGCTGGAAACACAGGCATGTTCCTTTTCCAAACACAAATTGTTCGCCATCAACCGGATCACTTGCGACTGGTTCTTTAGCTGATCAGTGCCGACCGGAAGCATGGAATTTGGAAACTACTACTGGGTGTCTTTTAGATAATCAATTCTCGATGAAACTTTTTCCTCAAGTTCCTTTTTTCGGCGGATTACACAAAGCAGTAGAACTACCCGACGTGTCTCGCTTATCCGATCCATCCCGGTGTTTTATAGGAAACAAAACGGGCTGGCCGTCTGGTTTGGATGGAGATTGGAGCGTAGCGATGTGGTTTAAGGTGGAGCCACTTCCCAGTAACTACGTTGCTCAAACTCTCATGTCTCGGACCAGATCCACAGGAACTCCCTTTCCAGAGGGTTACGATTTTAATGTGAATATGTATGTCGAAGCACTATCGGCGGCAACACCCCGAGCAAAGTTAGAATATTATTCGTATCACGAAGATGACGGCGACGGGTCTGTAACTAGTGTAGAAACTTCTTTTGAACTTATTGAAAACAGTATTGCCGATGGGAAGTGGCATCTAGTTTGTTTCGGAATGAATGATGGTGGAATATTTTTAGATTTAGATAATGGTGCTGAGCATGAAACAGCACTCCTCGCCGGCCCAAAGCTAGGAACGGATGTTGGCGATTGTAAGGTCGGAATCGGCGCGTATTGGTCATCTATATCATGGACCAACACTGGTGGTGTGGAAAACACGTATGTTGATGAAGTATCACTTTGGGACAATGCCATATCTTTCGTAGATATTAATGAAATTTGGAACGGTGGAGGACCAGGGTGCCTAGACAAGCATGATGATTATGATGATGTAATATCATGGTATCGAATGGGTGATGCGCCTGGAGATGACTGTACCGATGGTGGTCCCATCATAGACGTTGCCACGGGACCAGAAGCTATTTATAATAATGGAATTTGTGCGAATACAGACGGCACTCAGTTTACCAGTGATATTCCACCAGTGGGTTTCATGCCGAATATTACCCTTTCGTCTAGGACAGCCCACCAAGCCCGTTCAACAATCTTGCGCGAACCATTAGCAAAACGCCCCATTAATATTCGCAATATAAAACAAACAACCGGCTCAACCATTATTGGAAACTATTCCCATCAATATGAAGTCCTACAAACTTCAGGGCGTAAAATAAATAATAGGTTCTTTGTTAAGAATGGCGGCTTTGTTCCAGAATATTCTACATCTTCTTGGGTATCTGGTTTAGTAGAATATGCGCTTCCAGACTTCAGCAAATACGGCGCAACAAAAAATATCTTTGTAGAAAGATTTAATGCCCCTGGTGGACCTGATGTTAGTTCGCGTGGTGTTCTAGATTTATACGCGGAAGAATATGCGGTTCGTAATGATCTCAATCAAAGGAACATGGTGGTTCGCGGACCACTAAATGAATGGTCCACCGAACATTGTGGTCCCTATGGAACTGATTTTCAGGATTCCGTTTCTGCACTTAATTATAATGTGTCCGCTTCGTATCACAAAGTCAATAGAAACAGATCTGTCAAATACAACCTTATATGTTGGGGGTGTTTTACAGAGCCTACGTGCTGGACGGTTTTGCCGCCAGTTTTCAGTTTCTCCACAAGCACAACAATTTCAAAAGATTGTGCCGACCCATCTGATGCTTGGGATGATTCTTATTCAGCGGGCGATGTCGGCGTTGCTGGCAAGGAAGGTATTCAATTTCAATATGAACCACCCAAGCCGACCCCTAACATTGGACAATCTGCAATTGGTTTGATCGAGGGCAATATCGCCACTACCGGCTATACGGATATCAAATACGGAATGATTCGTAACACCCCGGCTTTCGCGGGCGACACTAATATAGGAATCAGGATTATAATAGATGGTGTTATCATTGGAAGTTATTATCCTGAGATATTGGGAGCAACTTATTCCATTATGCGCTTTGGTAGTCTTGTATATTTTATGGTGGATAATACGGTTTTTTATTTTGTAGATGATGAATATTTAGGTTCGACACTTTATCCAAAATTTAATATTTATTCGAGTTATTCTATAATTCACGGATTTAAACAATTTTCAGTTGCAGATACATTTGATAACTGGTTTGTTCAACACTCAATTCCTCAAAGTGATTTGCAATATGCATGGATAAGTGATTCTTATCATAAGTCGTTTCCACAACCACCAAACCATGTCGGCTCACCAAATTGCGGAAGAAATAATTTTTCTGTTCCTTCTGGAAGTAGCGAGTCAATGGCGGCAGAAACCATCCAGTTTGTTACAGCAAGTGCAACCATCGCGGGCGGAATTTATGTAGACTTTGTGGGAATGAATACGTTAGTTTATGATCCGATGTTTACGGCATCTAATCTTTTGAGTTCATCAAATGGAAGCTATCTCAATACTTCCATCGCAACAATCGCATCATATGATCAACTCAACTCACTAAATCTTCATCGCAACGGTCCATACCAATACCCATCTTGGAAACAAATCCGCACTGGCGAAACACCAGTTGCGCGGTATCAAAAAAATAATAATATTATCTCCTTCAAAAAAGAAGAAGATATTTACGGCTCCAATGAAGTGACACCAGCAAACGCAGGTCTAACAAGAGATACGCTAATCCACTTCACAGAGCCACCCGTAACATTCCGCTATAAACCAGTGGGAACTACTTTGATATTATCTGGCTCACCAGATCCACTCACGCTTAATAGTGTCTATGGAAACAATATGGGAGGCTTCCCAAATCCAGACATTAATAATTTCCTAGGGACGAGCATCAAATGCGAAGAACAAATGTATGATCGCATCAAAGGAATGTATCACAATGCACCAAGCGACAGCCCAGTTCAAGAAATGTTGAGCGTTGATTATAGTGAAATTGTTTATCCGCGAGAAATTCACGCTGGTCTTAAAGAATATCGCCAACGAACAGAATATGCGGAAGTTGCTGATGGAACAAATATCTATTCCGGTGGAAAGGTAATTTTTGTTTCCGCTTCACTCTCTAACGGATCAAACGGAATTGATCGCGGTCCTCTGTATCGTCGAACATTTTGGAGAACCGATCCTGTGTTTAGGAATAGGAGATCATCGCTTAGTTATTATGATGTAAGCACAGATTTTAAATTTATCCCAGATATTACGGGAGTGCTTCCCAACTCCCAGGGTTATCGTTCCGGGTTTGCCACCAGTGTTAACGGCTGGGGAACCCACCCTATGGTTTTTGTTACAGGCACGATTGGCGTTCCATTACCGCGCTCGCGCACTGCTACTTACTCTGGATCTTTTGAGGGTCTTGATTTGTTAACCACTTATAGTGATTGCGGTGAGTTAAATTCTGCTAATTTTCAAACCATCGCAGGATACCTAGGAACAGCCGACCAATCCTCACTTCTCACAGCCACTCCCATCAAATTAGCTGTAAACTCTAGTCTTTATCCAACGGCTTCTTGTTATTATTATCATCAACATTCTGTGGTTTATCCAGGTACTTTTGGCACATCCTCCTTGGGGATGAAGTGGCGTGTAGCAGAACTCTCCGGTAAAAATCCGTGGTTTGATACTTATGAAGATTATGTTCAGGACATTCGCGGAACCGGAAAAAGTTTTACAATTATTCCTGAGTTTAGAATTTCTCAACATATGGACTATTATGCGGACGGATTATTTAGAAAACAAAATGATCAGTTCCTAACACTTGATGGTGCAACGATTACGAGCAGTGCGGTGGCACCGTCACCGACTTCTTCCAATATTTCGCGAGGATTTGATAAGCAATTCTTTAGCGAATATTCCAATACTGATTTCCAAAAGTATTTTGGAAAGTTTGACGCAGACAATCAGGTAAATGAGATTACACTAAAATGTAACGGCATAAAGAAGTTGTTGCCTTATCATGGATTCTATCCATCACACAGAACACTTCAGGTTGCGAGTTTGTTTTCACAATCTATTGCGCCTTACATTGGTGGCATCGCTTGGGCTTCAGGAACAACGACAGAGGCTACAACATATCCCTCGGGCGCGTTGGCTGTTCAATCTTTACTCCAACCTTATTATGCGCCTGGTATTTTATATAATACAATTAAAGCGGGAATTGCTTGTGATTGGGCGGCATATACTGGCTCTGCCCATGCCGGGGGAACATCTGGAAATAACAATCCATATCTTAATCTGGTTTCTAACTATAGAATTCCTTTTGAATCTATTCTAGAACCCTTGGCTGATGTTGGTATTCCGGTAAGTTCTTCCGATGGGGAGGGGAAACTTAATCTTATTTACCCGTCTTATCGTTGGTTGGGTGGCACCTCATGGGCCGCCCATGCCCTAGGTGATGCCCGCGCACCTTATATTGACCTAGAGGACATTCAACGAGCACGAGCAATTTCCAGCACGAAGTATAACCAATATCGTTTAGCGATCAACAACCTTCTTGCCGAGATACCATCTTTCTTCTTGAAGGATAATAAATTAAAAACAATTGTTTCTAAACCCGCTGGGGAGGTGAGCTTGGTGAGTGGCACAACTTATTATATGAATGTGTATTTGGAAAAAGATCCAAACATTGTAATGATGCAAGATTATTGGAATGGTTTACGAGGAAACGCTGGTGGGTACGAACCAAATCCCGATCCACTTACAGATGATACGGAATATCGTAGTTGGAATGGAAGATTTTTCGGGCCCCCGGTACAAGCCGGTGCTTTCGGCCCGGGTGGCGGCCTCGGTGGAACAGGTTGGGGTAACGCAGCCACAAGAATGGGCGACCCGGCTTATGCCCCTTACACTCCTCCATATTTTTATGGAAAATCAGTTTCCACAATTGCCTATACAGCAGATGAGAGTGACGAAGATAATGGCTTTAATTATAAAAAAGTATTTGAGAAGGCCACAGTTACCCAAACTAATCCAACGATGAAAAATATGTTTGAGGTTATCCGCGCCGGCCAAACTTCCCCAGCTACAAACTCAGCCATCGCACTCTCCGGTGCTATGGGTCTTTCATCATCTCTTAATCTTTTCGGGTTTTTCCCAGAACCACAAACGGCTGGTGACGATGCTGGAAATTTGATCTCTGCAACCAATAACCAGAATCCAGGTCTAAACAAATGGGTTATTAGTCCACGAATGGAAACACCTGTTTTAGATTTCAGCACACAGCCCGAACAAAAAGGTTGGGGTCGAGGAATGTGGAGTGGTTATGGAAATATCTTAACCTCAAGCAACGGAATTACATTTGGAATTGAGGAAACATATAAGGGTGGTTCCATCTTGCAAAGCGCGGCCACTGGTTCACTCCTACAAAAATGCTTCACAAACCCAGAAGAAAAACAAGTTGGCGAAATAGCATCACAAAAAGAAATTTCTGAAGCCATCGTTGCAATTCCATTTTCAGTTCGCGGATTCTCAAAAGAATCAAGACATCCTGAAACAACTGTGATGATGAACAAGAACTTCTTCAGGATTGATCAGGATGTGTTTGACGCAAACCGACAACATTATCTTGCAAGCAAAAACAAAATCTTTTCAGCAGATCCACTTCTTGGTCAATCAGTCACAAAGATGCTTAAGATGATGGACAAATATATTATTCCTCCTGAATTAGATTCCCTTAACTTTCCAGAAGGAAATCTCAAGGTTGACCCATTTGTGATGTATATGTTTGAATTTAATCACTCTCTAAGTCAACAAGACCTAGCGGACATTTGGCAAGGAGTTATGCCAGATATTTCAAGAATAGCGCAACTTTCAGACACTACAGTGGACGACAACGTGTTTACTCATCCAACGGGACCAAATGAATTCTTCGGAGGCAAAGCTATTCCAGAAGATATACGATGGATGGTCTTCAAGGTAAAGAAACGTGCTAGCTTTAATTATTATAAAATGACGGCTGATACAAGCGACGACGATAAATTTAGCTTCGATTTTAATGTTGGAGGAAAAGACTTACCGTATAGTTACAACTGGCCCTATGATTTTTGTTCGCTGATTGAATTAGCAGAAATTGAGGTGAAGGATCAATTTATCGAAAGGACACCAATCATAGAAATTCCAGGCATAGAAGATGTTGGAGTAACCAGAATTCTTGATCACCTAAAGGACGTTTCGTCGGGCGAGGAAGAAGAATAGATGAAATTTTTAAATAAGAAAGAAGAAATCATACAAGTGAAACTCACCCAATACGGAAAGCATTTACTCTCCAAGGGCATACTAGAACCAATCTATTATGCTTTTTATGACGACAATATTTTATATGATGCAGAATATGCTGGCACAACCACAGAACATCAAAACGAAGTTCACAATAGAATTGTCGAGAACACACCGCAAGTTGAAGCTCAATATGTTTTTGATTCTATTGAGGACCAAGTTCTCAAGGTCAATGATTATATTAGAAGTGCTGATGAAAAAAATCATACTTATGGGTTACTAGCGGAACTAGGAAGCGAAGCCACACTACCACAAGGAGCGCAATATCATGCCATGACTTCTCCACTAGGCACATCAAAGTTGGATAGTGATTATGCACCCGCATGGAACATATCATTTCTTAACGGGACAATTTCTGGGTCAGTGCCTCTAATGACGGGATCATATCAAAATTCTTTTATACCCCAAATTTCTCCAAACGCAGTGACCTACAAATACAGAATAGTGGATGGAGATAAGATACCAGCCTCAGAGATGAGAGATATAGAAGATAGCGATGATTTTTTAGATAATCCTGATGCTCACCCAAATCAAACTGCTCTTGAAGAAAATACCTCTCAACCTGGCTTGGGTTCTGGTGAATTTGTAGATCAATTTGAGGATGGAAATTATTTAGCCATTTATGACGATTCATTGATCTTGGAAGTAACAGAAGAAAATACTGACTTTGATAAAGAGAACTTTGATATAGAAGTTTATAAAGTTGCAACACAAGCTAGTGCTAATAAAATTGGAACCAATAAAGAAGTGCTGGTTCCATTATATTTTTCTAAAAAACCAGACTTGGTAAGAAATGGTATCCTTTTAGATCCCGCAGATATAAGCGCGGAAGAAAAAGAAATTCCAGAAGATGACCCTAGTTATGTTGGCTACTTCTTTGATGTTCTTACAGATCGAGAAATAGATCCAAAAATACTTGTAGAAGTGATGAACAAGCTAGAACAACGAAAGGATAAGGATATTACGATTACGGATCTTTACAAACCTTCATATGAGATAATTGAGGAGGACTGCGACTAAATGCCTTCTCAAGAAATTCAAGAGATACTGGATTCGTCTCTACCAAATGTCAATATTGGTATCGTCACATTAGAAAATTCTGGTGGTGAGTTTACATATAAGAATAATCCTCACATTGATTATAAAAATGAGGGATTAACGGTTAAGCGAAGCGATACGCAAGCCATGAAGGTGACAGTTGGTCTTACTGTAAAAGATGCAGTTACCGATAGTGCTTTGAGTTATTGGTTCAAGAACCGAGACATTGTTGATCTTCTTGATGTTCGCATAACGTTATCAACCAATCCCGAAACTACCAATTATATTTTACAATCTAACCGAAGCCTAAATTATGATTCTAAAATAATCATCGGAGCAATTCCACTCAAGACAGCATTAGCCGAACAAGGATTTAGGAACAGAGTTACCAAAGTAGATAGCGATGGAAATCGCATTCATTATTTTAGCTTTGACTATTCACTGGAAATAGATAACAACATTCCATACTTAGCTGTTTTTTCGTGCTGCCGTATAGACTTGGACGCTCTATTCAAACAGGCACCAAGCACACTACAAATTCAAACTGATATTGTGGATGAACTACCAGATGATTTACTTGCGGGTAATTTATCCTACAATGTGATCATTGAGGGTGGTAATGTATTGTCAACGATGCCTGTGTTCGTGGAGGAAGAATCGGGAACTCTTTGGACCGGCCCAATTCATCAAATGCCTAATGGCAGATGGATGACAGACGCAATACACTCCGACTCTAGTAAATATTTATCAAGAAGAAATTTGCCCAACACAAGGATACAGGATTATAGAATATCTTCGTACATAGATAAGAGAGAGATTGAGATTCAACAAGCACAACAAAAGATTTCAAAAGTTATTTCTAGGAGTGTCACAAGTCAGACTGTTGAAAACCAGAAACCTAAATCTTATTTTTCGGACATATCTTATTCTAGAGATAACTTAGGTCAGGCTCGGTTTTTCTTTTCAATGGATTACAATAAAATAATTGAAGATTATACTTTGTTTGGGGGTCTATTAAAAAAGAAAGGGCTTATAGATCCAAGTAATATTGCAAGAAATTATTGTCGCATATCCTCTTTAAAAATCTTCAGAAGGCGAATTCATGGTTCTGCTGAGACTGGTTCTAAACCATATTTAGTAGCGTCCACCATAAATGGAGACACCTTTGTTCCTTTAGATCCTGCGTCACCTCCATCAAATTTCGACTGCAATCAGGTTGATCAGTTGATCGCATTTACTTCAGAGGAAAATGGAGTTTTAAAAACTAATGAGTATTTTAAAATTAATGATTTTACTCCCGTAACCATAATGCCTTCTATTGGATTTCCAATCGGTGCTATTCCTCCGGTGTCTAGCTTATCTACACTACCAGGACAATTACCAACTAACTTCGCGAATAAAACAGTTATTGGAACTATCGAGGAACTCACAGGGATCAGGCTCAATGACGCTGAAGGTATTCGACACATTTCAGGTATTGATAAATCAATGCCACAAGTTACGGACGGATACTATCAGTATAGAATAGAAATGGAAATAATTGACAAGACGGATGAATACATACTATCTCAACTAAGAGATTTACAATCCGCCAAAGATTATCTTCAGTTTTATTTAAATGAAATAACAAAACCAGGGCAAGAAGCGAGTTATACTTGGAAGGTTGATCCACATATTGACTACGAACAAGAAGGGAAAACTGTATCTAGAAAAAATAAAATTACTTTGGATTACAGGAGAATAAGAAACTCCATCAACACTTATTTACAAATGCTATTTTTGTTTTCAAAAGAAACAACATCAGCAACCTATGATCCCTCTCGCCCATCTAACGGGGATGCCTTGCGCGATCAATTAATTTCATTAGTAAACCCGCGAACTCCAAATGGCACATCAGCGATTATTGGATTAATGGAAGTTTTGATAGATAAAACTTTTGATATACTGAAGATAAAAGAACTTAACACTCTAACAAAACTCAGTAATGATAATACGACTTTGGCAGCTAGACAACCTTCTACGCTAATGAATTATTCCAAGCCTACTATCTCTTTTCAAATTAAAAATACTTTTGTAAATTATTTCAATAGTAATGTGGATAGAACCTCCTCTTTTGATTTTTTGGGACTGCAAGAAAATTCCTTGAATATGGGAATAAAGAAGATGAGCGAAACAGAATTTCTTAATAGAATAAGCCAAGAAACGAATCGACTTTTCCGCAACCCACAAGATAGTTTAACTTTTGCGATCAACGGTCAGGAATTCAATACAGGAGATAATCTTCAGTTCACAGATTTTTCGTATTTATCACCAGCGCGAGTCAACATGGCTCACGGTAAGTCTTTGCAGATTGTTGGATCAGCTCCACCAAGCGACGAAGGAGACTTGGTAGCCGCCGCAGTGGGAGATGCGCTTGGCGGCGCTCCCACGGAGGAGCAACCTCCAACCTCGTCTCCGGGCGAACCTGCCGCATCAACCGTTGTAACCACCAAGATGGTGACTTTGGGAGTTGTTGTTGAACCTGCATTTGCATTTACTACACTAACACTTGTAGATGGACTCACTGATCCCGTCAACAAAGATAACCAAATTTGCCCGGTTGAGAGCGCGAATGCGTCTGCGAATCCCTTTTCTATGTTTATGAGGCTTTTAGAAGAAATAAATCCTAACTCATATCAGTTCGGCGGGCCATATGAAACTACAGGACAAGCCATTATCAATGAAGATAGAGCCCTTGTAGCCCAAACTATAAGAGACGCATCCACTTTCTTTTCACCAAACAACCCTAGTGGACCAGCAAGTAACTTTCAAAAAAACTACTCGATCTGGACTCCAAGCTTTTTATTTAGAGGAGCACCACACGCAAACGATTTAAGCCCATCACAAGGATGGATCTCGACGACCCCTAATCACATGAAAGTGTTGACAAAACAAGAGATACTTCCGACAAACATAAGAGAAGTAATCGGACGAACTTCAACCAGTGTTTCTTCGCAATCAGAAGTTAATATAAAATTCTTCAAACTCGATGCGATTGAGATCATGACAGGCTACCAAGAAGATCAATTGACGAAACCACAGTGGCAACCACTCACTAGACAAATATATAACCAAGCACTCGGAGGAACTTTAATATGTCGCTTGAGTCCATATCAAAATAAAGTATTTGGAGTTACCCGTGACTTACAATCAGAGTTCCCAACCATTGATACCTTTTTTCTTTTAGAACCACGAACAGCTCAAGCGGCGTTAGAGATTTTTGATTTACCACCAGGATTTAACGCCAACGCATTTTCGCCATCAAATTTTGGATCTCTATTCGGCGATCTACCGGGTGTTGATTCCTCAACTTTTTATATTGAGCCCCCTGCGTCTTCGCAGGATATTCGAAGTATTTATGGGGGTGTGCGAAGTACAACGGAGATCACTACGGAGATTATGCAGACGGTATTTTACGATCCTCCACCTCTTTCACTACCCGCTGGATCTACAGGATTTTCACAAGCAGATGCCGACGCTTATGAACAAGTGGGTAATACTTCCTCCTTCGATACTTATGAGTCGGAAGCCGAGCGCAACGCAAGAATTGACGAATTCCATCGAAACTCCGCCCACTCAGATCCCCGCGCCGAGGAGCGAGAAGAACAAGACCGACGACGAGAAGAACAACAGCGACGACAAGATGCAGAAAGCGATCAAAGAGAGGCTGACCGTGCAGAGGATGAAAGACTACGCCGCGAAGCCAATGCACGGCGGCAACAAAGACAAACCGAACGGGAGCAAGGATGACAAGCATAAGCGCATATTCTTTTATTAGTTTTATCAATGGACTTAACATAAACGCATCTCTAGATGATGATAGTTTTGTACCCATCCCAGACACAATAAGAAGTGGATTGAACGTTTACTGGAATCATGGCAGATTTATTGGGGCAGGTATTCCAGCAAATGAAGATGCCTATAGTCAAGTAACTCTCGCCACCGTGCAAACAATAAGTTCAACTTCTCGAATCGAGAAAATAACTTTTAGCCCAAACACTTCTTCGGATCGCTGGAAATCTGGCTTTTCTACATCAACACCTCGCGTAGACGTAACAGAGCGAGTAGAGGTAATACAGTCTCAACTTGAGCAAGAAGCAGCACAGGGAAATCTTGTGACAGGCTCGGGCGGAACTGTGGGTTCAGATATTATAGAAAGGTTTGGGTTTTAAAAAATGTCGTTTTCATATAATAATTTAAATCCACTAACTAGCCCCATTGGAGGAAATCAAACTCAAAATCGCACCGGAATGAGATCGACCCCAGCACAGCCTTCAATACCTACGCCACCTAACCCAGCACCACCCTCAACAACCGACACCAGCGGAGAATTTAATCCGGTAAGGTGGAGCCAATATCACGAAGGAATTTTTAATACTTCAGCTCAAAGGGGATATTTCACAGATTATGCCTTTCAGGTAGAAATGCTAGTTGATGACGAAGCTTTGGGAATTGATAAGCAAGCATTAGTAAACAAGCCCCCGTTTATCAATTATAATTTTGAATACAATTTCTTTATAAACGGATACGAGAGATCTACGTCCAGATCAATACCGGAAACTCTTTTGCCAAATTTATATGTATTTGGTTCGGAGATACAAGAGGAAAACTTAGACGCCACCAACGGCACACCTGGAACCTTATACGCAAAACAACTAACACTAAACGGCAGAGTGAAGGATGTGTTTGTTGATATTGTTAGTGATAAGACGGGAGAGAAAATTGGTGAATCGGATTCAGGTGAATATTTTGATAAATATGTTAGGGCGATTTCTAACCCACCCGTTATCAGTCCGCTACCAGCCGATCTAGAAGTGCTTAGTAATCAATATAAAAATATTGTCTTTCCACAAGCCGGAATACAAATGATGAAGGACTATAATGGTTATAAGAATTTATTTCCGATGTATGCTGAGATCGTATTTCAAACTGATCAATTTACTGAAATGGCGCAAATACTTTCGGAGTGTGGTCTTGGTGGTGATTTAATCAAGTACATCATTGAAACGGATAGTGTCCTGTTTGGTACAGCAAAGACTGATACTATTATAAATTCAGCCGTTGGTTCCGCCGACGATACGGAAACCGTCCAAAACTTTTTTGAGTCGTGGGATATTACAAATTGGATTACATCACTCAGGGGGAACGAAAGTAATGTAGTCTTACAGCGAAAAATTGGGAACGACAATATGATCTTTATGGGAGGTCAGCAAAGCAAAGACAATAGTGTCTCCAATAATTCCAAGAACAAATTATATAGAACACTGATGTCAACACTTTTATATTCTAAGTTGCTTCAATTATCTAAAGAGTCTTTTCGCACCATGAACGAGATCTTCAGTAGCGCACTCTCTCCATCGGAGACAGTATTTTATGAAGTAAAAAAATATGAAGGCGATCAACCCGTTGAAGATAATGCCATACAAAGTTTTTATTTTATAAACTCTAACGATATTGATGTTTTAAAATTTGTAGACACTCAAGTAAAATATAATAAGCAATATACATATGTGGTCCATGCATATCAAATGGTGATGGGAAACAAATACAAGTATCTCAACAACACACAATCTATAGATGCAAATTCGGCAGAAATAGAAATAGAAAACAATGTTTCATTTAAGATATTCAAAGTACCTCTAAACAGCATGACAAACCGGGTTCTTGATCGTCCACCAGTTTTTCCTGATGTAGACATTGTGCCCTATCGTGGCGTAAAAGACAAGGTACTGCTTAGTATGAATAGTAATGTGGGTTTCTATGAATTAGATCCTGTTTCAATAACCGGCGAAGATGAAGCCTTGATTGCAGCCATTCGGGAAGCACAAAAGCGCCCCACCGGACCAGTGGAATATAAAACTGATGATAAGTCTACTACGTTTCAGGTCTTTAGGCTAGAGAGATCCCCGGCATCTTATAATGATTTTGATGGAAATATGATTGCTACAGTTGATACAGCATTCCAGAAGGATAAGAATTATTTTCTTCCTTCCGCAGCGTTCGTTGATAACATATTACCCAACGTTACTTATTATTATACTTTGCGCGTAGTGGATAATCATGGGCATGTATCCAACCCTTCGCCAATTTATCAATTCAAAATGGTTGATGATTCTGGTGCGGTATATCCATTGATAGAAGTGATTCAACTTCGACCACCTGGATTTTTTACTAAAAGAAGAACAAAAAGTATGAGAAAATACATTCAGCTTATTCCTTCTTTGCCACAAACTTTATTAAACGAAGAACAACTATTTAACGGTGGACCGAGGATAAGTCCTCAAATTAATGATTCGTTTAATAGTTTGCCAATTGGTGTAATGAATGAGGGGGTCTGGGATCAAAAATACAAAGTTCGTTTGGTTTCAAAAAAGACTGGAAGAAAAATAGATATTAATTTAGAATTTAAGCATAGGGGCGACACCGAAGGTGGAGACTCTACAACATAAAAAAGAAGATGAATAGTAAACAAACAAACTATTTATTAGGAGAATAGGAGAAATTTATGGCATTTTTAGATAATTCAGGAGACATCATATTAGATGCGGTGCTTACGGACACAGGTAGATATCGACTTGCAAAGGGCGATGGCTCGTTCAAAATTGTAAAATTTTCGATTGGCGATGACGAGATCAATTATGGTCTTTATGATAAAAACAATCCAAGCGGATCTGCGTATTATGATTTAGAGATTTTGCAAACCCCAGTGTTGGAGGCCTTTACAAATAATGCGTCTTCTATGAAATCAAGACTTATTTCTATTCCCAGAACAAATCTCTTGTATCTTCCGGTGCTGATGTTAGCTGATGGAGTTGACGGCTCTAAACGAATGTACTCACCAGCAACAAGCGGATCTTATGTTGTAGCAGTAGACACTGACTCTGTAAAATCCCAACCTACGGGATTGTTCGGAAGTAATAACGCTGGTCTTCTTAACGGCGCAAGTCCGGGTAATGAGCCTGGAAGCATCCGTGTAGATCAAGGACTCAACACAACGGAAATTTCTCCACAGTTTAATTTAGATTCAGATTTAGTTGAGACTGGATATATTGTCCAGATTGATAATCGTCTTGGTTCTATCGTCGCACCAGATTCAACGGCAGCACCCGCCGCAGTTTCGTTCATTGACGACGACAACATCGCAAGTTATTATTTTTCTTTAGGAACTGATGCCGCTTATGTAAATGGAATTGAAGTGACTGGGGATCAACAACAAGAAGCTAGTATCCCAAGCGTAACCCCAATTCGAGGACCGAGAGGAACAAGGATACAATTTAAAATTCAAGCGTCCATTGAGTTACAAACCAGCACATTTCTCTTTAGTCAATTAGGAAGCACAATCGCTACGGGAATTGTAAATAATTTTGGTTCCTCCTGTAACTACATTGATTCCATTGTGAAGGTGACGGGACAAACAACGGGATATAGAATTGATATTCCAGTAAGGTTCGCAAAGGTATAAAAGGATAATATAAATGGCAACAACATACAAAGCATTTCTAAACAACGACATTGTAAGCACTCGCACGATGTTGCACGAGGCGATTCCGATCACGGGATCTATCATGTCGGGTACATATACTCCGGTCTTTCCCAATGGAGGAAACATCAAAAACTATGCTCATGGAATGTTTCAGAGCGTGTATGATTATCCTTATCTAAGTTCTTCAGCAAATAATATTTTTGATTTGACTGTGGGCTATTCTGCGAAGTCTTCTTTATCTGCGGCGGTTCCCAATGTCCAACAAGCTAAAAAAATAAACATGTATACCCAAATGGCTCAAGTGCTTATGGGTTACGATGCCACTGGCTCTATTCTTGAATTTGATCAAGATGGTAATATCGACGGTGGTGGAACAAAACATAAAGAATGCTTGTTCATTAACTTTGCTCGCTTGCTTACAAAAGACGAAATCAAAAAAGGTTCGTTTGTTTTGCAGTTGGGTGGTTCCACAACTTATAGCATAGCTAATAGTTCACGACTTACAATTACGGATGCTGGTGCTGAAAATTCCTATAAAGTAAATTCACCAGCGGGCGAGTATGGTATTCTTTCTTGCTCAACGGGTGGTGCATATTCCGGCTCGTCTGGTAATGGATTGGTAGGATTAGTTTATTATCAAGCGGGTATTGCTGTCTTGACTGCTTCGGTCTTTCAGACGCCTGTTTTGGGCTTTGATGCTCTAATGGATCAAGCAGGAAATATAATAACAGATCTGCTTACGGGTTCAGCAATCACAGCCTCTTGTAATGCTATTCGCCATAGGTGGTATGATAATGATTATAACAACACCACAGAATTAAACTCCACAATTCATTTCTGTCGTGTCAACAACAATGATTACAACTATAGTTCTAATCCAACTTATTTGGCTTCAAGCAAAATGGTCGTAAAGAATAATACACTTGACGCTCCTGTTTCTTATATGACGACGGTTGGATTATATTCTGCGGATAATGAATTGCTAGCAGTCGCTAAATTATCGGAGCCTCTAAAGAAAGATCCGACAAATGAAATGACCTTGCGGGTTAGATTAGATTACTAGAGACTGACTATTTACATTTGATATGTCGTTTTATAAATTTGGTCCCAATGATATTTTTCATAACCAAATAAAAACATACCCACAGCAATCCTTTTTTATCTATCGGTGCCGGACGTTTTTAAACAACACCCCACAAGTACCCGGCGCTTTCGTAGATAATGTTGGAGGTGTTCCCACGGGATATGCCAACCTATATGAAATGAATGTTGACCGACAAACTAGTCAACTCATTTATCCGTTCATTACAAAAGCGGGAAGTCTAACTTCATTCAGCACAATCTCTACAACAAATTTTAATAATGATTTTGCTTATGGAGACATCATTACTGGTTCATATCCATTATCTGCTACCATAACTTCTTCGTGGTATTCAGGCCCAAGCGCACCATCTGTATCAGAGCCAAAAAGACAAATTCAATCATTGAGAACTGCACTCAATTCTTATGCCACGCTCAGTCCGCATTATCTTTATTCTTCGTCGTTGGGTGATAAGTTACAACAAGAAATGCGTATTGTTTCTATTCCTTCTATTTTTTATGGCTCGTCGATCAAGAAGGGGAGCATCTCTCTTAAGATGTATTGGACTGGAACTTTGGCGGCAGAATTAGTTGATGACTTACGCAACGGGGAATTGATACAAAAATATCCAGCCGATGCAAATAGTGGTTCTGTAGCTGGCGTTGCTTTATATAATGAAGGGTTCCTGATTCTAACTGGTAGTTGGAATATTAATACTAATATGGCTCACTGGGTTGATTGTTCTCCAGATCCCGCCACTAACCCTCGCTGGATTGATATTCCTCAAACTAGCCCAATGTGCGATTCGGATTGTGGAGGAGCGAGTGTTCTTCAGAGTGCAAGTTTTGGATTGGATTTCAAGGGCACACAATATGTTCCTGTAAAAACAATGTTTGCTCATGCTGCTCGCGGCCAACTAAATTATTCTAATAACCCAACCTATCTTAAATATGGAAGTTCATCTTATGAAGTTTCTTCGGGAACTTTAGCCTATCAACAAAGGCAAACTGTTCCAATCGCAAATATTACTTCAGGCACTTGGGCAGAACCCACCGCATCTTTCGAGAAGACAACTTATATTAGTAAGATCGGAATCTACGATCAAAAACGAAATCTCATTGGCGTTGCTAAATTAGCAAACCCAGTCCGCAAAAGAGAAATAGACGACTTCACATTTAAACTTAAGCTCGACTTCTAGTATAATAGAATTATGATTTTAGGACTTGATATATCCACCAGCATTACGGGATATACTGTTCTTTTGAATAACGGACAAATAGCAGAGATCGGACACTGGGATACAAGAAATAAAAATCACTTCACCGATCTCTTTTCCAAAGCCCTCCACATAAAAGATAAATTAAATAAACTAAAAGACTCTTATCCATTTGAGAATATTTTTATTGAGCCCGCGCTTAATATGTTTATGATGGGAAAGTCATCTTCTCACACAATCGCAACTTTATCAAAGTTCAACGGTATTGTGTCTTGGTTATGCTATGAGGCATTTGATATAATCCCAGAATACATCCCTGCCATCTCCGCAAGAAAGAAATGCGGAATTACTATTAAAAGAGGAACCAAGGCAAAAGAGCAGGTTATGAATTTTCTTATTGACAACGAACCCCACTTTACTGTAGAGTATGGAAGAACGGGTAAGCCAAAGCCATATTGTTATGACCAGGCTGATTCCTTAATAATTGCGAGAGCGGGTTTTGAATGTCTGAAAGAAAAGTTAGAATAATTGAAGATTTCCTTGGATCTTATTCCAAATCAAAAGATGAGTTTCTTTTTTATTGCCCCAAGTGCAAACACCACAAACCAAAGTTTTCGATAAATTTTGACAAGAATGTTTTCAAGTGTTGGGTCTGCGACTATAACGGTCGCAGGATTTCGCATCTTGTTTCATCTTATGGAAAACCAAAAAACCGTTCTGAGTGGAAAACACTTTGCGGCATTGTTGACATGTCCGATCTGGAAAAACCGGAAGAAGAAAAGATCATCGTCACACTTCCAGAAGAATTTATTTCTTTAACCAAAAAGAAACTCACTCCACTTTCTTTGCCAGCCAGAAATTATTTAAAGACCCGAGGTATTGACCGCGAAGATATTTTGTGGTGGAAGATTGGTTATTGCCCTGACGGGCAGTATGCTAAAAGAGTGATCGTGCCTTCGTTTGATCTTGATGGAAACATTAATTATTTTATCGCTAGAGGATATAGCGACGACTGGATGAAATATAAAAACCCACCAGCAGAACGCGATTTCATCTTTAACGAACTGTATCTTGATTGGGATAAAGACATCACAATTGTGGAAGGTGTGTTCGACGCAATAAAAGCAACCAACGCTATTCCCCTGCTTGGCTCTACACTACGAGAAAATAGCTATAGTTTTCAAAAGATTGTGGATAACTGCGATAAGATATATATTGCCCTGGATGATGATGCCCGCGCAAAAGAATATAAAATAAGCAAACTATTTATGTCATATGGCGTGGATGTTTACAGGATTGATACTTCGGGGTTTGGAGACATTGGAGAGATGGATAAGGAAACATTCCAAGCTCGCAAGAAAACTTCCACTTTTGTTTCTTTAGACAACTATTTATTGGAGAAACTTTCGCTTTAACAGGAGAAACAAATGAAACTTACCAAATCAAAACTCAAACAGATCATCAAAGAGGAAATCTCTGGTATTAACTTAAACGAGGAATCGGTGCAATATGATAGAGAAGATATTGTTTATGTCGCGGAAAAAGAGCGCGGCAAATTGATGATGCCTCGTGGAGAGGATGGATGGAGTGGATATGATGATAAAGATGGCCAAGACGTACTAGAAGAATACTCCAATGAAAACCCAGGAAGAAACTTTGTTCTAGTGCGGTTTCGCTTAGAAGAAGTATAAGCAACTATTTATTAAAGAAACTTTCGGTTTTATAGGAGAAACAAATGAAATTAACTAAATCAAAACTTAAACAAATTATTAAGGAAGAACTTGATACACTAATGAACGAAGAAGAAGATGAGTGTGCGAAGTTACAACGGCATTATGCTCAGGCTCTGGCCAACATGCGGAACGATCCGAGCGGCGCTCAAGATGGACAGTTTCTTGATGAGCTGGAAGCCAAAATGGATGCGATAACCAATGACCCCAGCAAACCACCGTGCCCTTGGAGAAAGAGTGGATAAAATTAACTAAACAAAAACTTTCTCTTGACTTAACCATATCTCCTGGTATAATGGTAAGTAATGAAGTTTGCTCACATCGCGGATACCCATATTCGCAATCTCAAATATCACACCGAATATAAGATTATATTTAATAAAATATATGAAACTCTCCGAAAAGAGAAGGTGGATTATATTGTTCATTGTGGCGACATATGCCACACCAAGACACAGATTTCTCCTGAATATGTGGAGATGACTTCTGACTTTCTTTATAATTTAGCGGAGATTGCCCCAACATATATCATCTTAGGCAATCACGACGGCAACTTAAGAAACACAAGCAGACAAGATGCAATCACTCCAATCGTAAAATCTCTTAATCATTCCAACCTACATTTACTAAAGAACTCTTGCGAAGTTGATATGGGTCACGAGTTTACCTTAAACGTGTTGAGCGTGTTTGATGAGGATAATTGGAAAGATCCGTCCAATCCTGATCAAATAAATATTGCTCTTTATCATGGCTCCATTAGTGGTTGTCAAACAGACATAGGGTGGAAGATGGATATTGGCGAGCATGACATTTCGATCTTTGATAAATTTGATTATGCGATGTTGGGAGACATACACTTAACAAATCAAATTATGGACAAAGCCGGCCGCATTCGTTATGCTGGCAGCACCATCCAACAAAATCATGGCGAAGGAACTTGTAAAGGTTTCTTGATTTGGGATATTAAGAGCAAAGAAGATTTTACCGTTAGACCCGTCACTCTTACAAATCCAAAACCATTTATCTCGCTACCTCTTACCAAGGATGGCAAAGTTCCCGAAACTTCTGTACCTGAAGGTGCTCGTTTGAGATTGGTGGTAGAGAACAGCATTTCCGCCATAGCACTAAAGAAGGCTGTGGATGTTGCAAAAAAACGCCACAAGCCAGAATCAATTACGGTAGTGAATAAATCTACGTTCACCAGCGGTGTGGAGATAGGAGACTCTTTTCAAAAAGAAAACCTCAGAGATCTTGTAGTTCAAGAAAAATTAATTGGCGAATATCTAGAAGACTATAAAATTGATGAAGCTCTTGAAAAGAAGATCCGGGATCTAAACAAAAAATATAAACAGATTGTCGAAAACAATGACGAGACTTATCGTAATGTGGATTTTGAAATTCTGGAATTGGAGTGGAGCAACCTGTTTAATTATGGCGAAGGCAATCGCATAGACTTTACCAATTATAGTGGAATTACTGGGATTTATGGTCGCAACTTTTCTGGTAAGTCCAGTATCGTTGATTCGCTTTTGTATACGATCTACAACTCAATTTCAAAGAATTCGCGTAAGAACCTCAACATAATCAATAACAACAAGACCGAAGGCTTTGGTCAGGTTAAGATTAGGCGAGGCAACAAAGTATATACAATTAGGAGAGAATCCAGCAAGTATCTCAAGCGGCTAAAAGGGGCAGAAACAGTTGAGGCTAAAACTGTTGTAGACTTTAAATCTTGGGACATAGCGACTGAAAAGGAAGAATCTTTAAATGGGCTTACTCGCTCAGACACCGACAAGAATATTATGAAATATTTTGGAAGTCTTGACGATTTCTTAATAACTTCTATGAGTTCTCAATTGGGTGCGCTAGCATTTATTAATGAAGGCTCTACAAGGCGCAAAGAAATCTTGGCAAAGTTTTTAGATCTAGAGATCTTTGATAAAAAATTCAAGACAGCAAAGGAAGATGCAGCCGATATCAAAGCCGAGATTAAAGTTCTTGATGCGGTTGATTATGATGAAGACATAAGGATAGCCCATAAAGATCTTCTTGATAACGAAGCCGCGACGATAAAAAGAAAAAATAGTTGTGAGATATTAAAGAAGGAGGTTGTTGTTCTTAAGGATCAGATTTCAGATCTAGAAGATAAAATTCAATCAGCCCCCACAGAAATCATTGATATTCTTAATATTCGTAATTCCATATCTCAGTCAGAGAAGAAGTTGTTACTATACGAAAAAGACATAATACACAAGACTGATGAGAACATCAAAAATAAAAACAAAATTACTAAAGCTAACGATTTCATTAAATCGTTTGATGAGGATTTTCTATTTTCACAGAAGCGAAAATATCTAGAACTCGAAAAAGAACTAGTGAATATCACTTTAGATCTAAAAGCCAGTAAAACTGAATTATCTCAATTTGAGACGCGAGCGAAGTTATTGAAAGAGGTTCCTTGTGGATCTGAATTTTCACATTGTAAATTTATTCGTGATGCGTATGAAGCCAAAAATAAAATTCCATTAGTTCAAATTGGTCAACAAACTAAACAGGAGGAGTCCCAATCAATTCAAGTGGAAATGAATTCTTTAGAAATTGATAATGTAGAGAGCCATCTTGCCAAGTTTGAGGATCTACTGAAACTCAAAAAAGATTTAGAGAATCAGATACCTACTGATGAACTTTTGATAGAGAACCTATCCTCAAAGAAATTGATCATAGAACACGAAATAAGAGAACTCCAAGAGAAAGAAAAGTTTTATGATGATAATAAAGAGGTCATAGAAGATTTAGAAGGGATTGTTAAAGATAAGAACTTAAAGATTTCTGCGCTTAGGAAATGCGTTGTTAAGTTAGAGGAATGCGAAAGCGAATTGCTAAGGCTTTATAAACTTCATGGGTTTAGCGAACATAGAATTCAAAATCTCGAAGTAGAAAAGACCAAGTGCGAAAACCTAAAGAATGATTATGAAGCACACGATCTGTATATGCGCTGTATGCACCCGAACGGTATTGCATATAACATAATCAAAAAGAGTTTGCCAACAATCAATAATGAGATTTCCAAGATACTTGCGAATGTAGTAGATTTCCAAGTGCTCTTTGAGACGGACGACAATCGTCTAGATATTTATATCCAACAACCAGATCGTGATCCTAGTCCATTAGAAATGGCTAGTGGTGCGGAAAAAACTGTGGCTGCGATGGCAATACGTTTGGCGTTCACAAATATTTCTTCATTACCCAAATCACAATTGTTTATTTTAGACGAGCCCGGTACTGCTTTAGATGCTGAAAGAATGGAAGGCTTTGTGCGTATTCTCGATATTACAACTTCTATTTTCAAAACTGTTATTTTAATTTCTCATCTTGATAACTTAAAAGATGCTGCGGACTCAATCATCACTATAGAAAAGAAAGATGGATATGCGAATGTTACTGCGTAGCTAACTATTTATATTTGCGTAGGAGGTACGTGAATATGAAAGATATTTTAAAAACAGTTAATGAAGGTGTTAGTGGACTTACAGGTCTGGTAATGAATTTGCTCGCTTTGGCAATTCTTGTTGAAGTAATTTATGGAGCAGGTATTTTTGGAATGGGCGTCGTCGGCAACGTTGTCAAACTAATTGAGTCTATTGGATCAAGTGGGTTTGTTGGACTATTGTCGCTTATTGTTTTGTTGAGTTTGTTCAACAAAGGAAAAGAGTGAGTTCATTTATTGACAAAACATTAAAGAAAGTGGTATCGAGAAAATTTACGGTTTTCTCTTTAGCCACTCTCTTTTTATATCTAGGTCCGATCAGTGGCGATCAATGGGTGGCTATTGCGTTGGGTTACATAGGAATACAGGGCATCGCGGATATTGCGACTAACTGGAAACACGGAAACTAAAATGAAAATTACAAAACAAAAACTTAAACAAATCATCAAAGAGGAATTGAGCGAAGCTCCTCGTTATGATGATCCAACCGCTCAACTCTACGCTGATCAGACCGGACAAAAGTTGTATACCGATCTAACTGACAAGCAAGGGGCGGCACTCGCCGCTTTAGAAGCTGCGGTAAATCAATGCGTCGAAGCCGGAGTTACTGATGCTGATATAATGGATACAATCGAGTCAAGGACGATGTCGTGAAAATCACAAAATCAAAACTCAAACAAATTATCCAAGAAGAAGAAGACTGGATGCAAAAAGCATTTGGAAAAAACAAAGGCGCGTTGCACAGAGAGCTTGGTGTTCCCGAGGATGAAGATATTTCTGTAAGCAAGGTGGCCGACGCCTTAAGAGCCGGTGGAAAGACAGAAGAAAGGGCCCGAGCAGCCGTCAATGCTAATCCCGATAAATACGGAAGCATCAAGGATGTAGGTGTTGATAAAAAAAATGAATCACTCTTAGAAAAAGAATCGCTACAGGAATATATTAAAGAAATTCTTGCAGAAGTAACTGCGGGCGCAGAAAAGTTTGCTGACTTTGATGAAATCGTAACTCGCTTCGGCGAAGACAGATACAACAAGGAACTAGCCGTAGAACTGGAAAATGCTATTAACACCATTATCTCTCCTGAGATGGAAAATCTAGGCTTGCAAGATAAAGCATCCAGTCGCGAGAAACAACAAGGAATAACAAACTACAGTAGCCCCTCGGGAGAGCCCTACAAGAGTGCTACGATTGATGTGTGGGATGATAGCAATTATGAAGTTGAAGTGTATCCATCCACAGATGAAGAAGCTATGCAACATGCAAACCCCGAAACACTAATGGACGCAATTAATTTTATCCGTGGTGTTCTATCACCACAAGGCGTGGATGCCCCTGGACCTGGCGAAGACCCAGCACAAATGGAATTTCCGTTACAAGAAAACAGGAAAATAAAAATCCGCAGAAAGAAAAAATGAAAGTTACAAGATCACAACTTAAGAAAATTATTAAAGAAGAAATGACTCGTTTGTTAAAAGAAGAAGTCACTTTCGAGGGTGAAGAAGGCCCGTGGAGTTTTGAGTGGGCACCAAACGAACAAGCTTGGCAACTCAAAAATACAGACCCCCTAACAGATCAAGTCAGAGTGGTAGCCGCTGGGACTTCTGGTGGTTCTTCTGCGAGTCCTGATTTTATCGGTCCCAAGGGAACGAACCTAATAGATGCTATTGATGCTTATAGAGCGAGCGAATCGAATAATTGGAGCTATGGCGGCGGCCCCAAAACCACCGAACTTCCCGAGAACACCACCGAAGGCTGGTCAATCAAATTCAACTCATTAGAGGAAGAAGATCCACAGTGGCTCAACCAAGCAATTGAAGAAGCAACACAAGAGATGCGTAATAGATGGAGTTCATAAAATATGAAAATCACTAAGTCACAACTCAAGAAGATTATTCAAGAAGAACTTGATGAAAGTTTTATGGAACCTGGTGATTTCAGCGTGTCTCCCCCAAAACAAAAAAAGAATGCGCCTAGCCCATCTGTAGATGACACAGAAAAAAGATTTATTGATTCTGTTATAAGACACAAGTACAAAGCACTAGAATACAAAGAGCAACAAGCTTTAGCACAAAGACTAGCGCAGGTCATAGATGATGCGGTTGCAGCGGAGCTAGAAGGCTTTCAGCCCACCCCTCTCCAAGAAGTAGCCCCACCGGGGAAAAAAGATCTGGTTATGGCATTGAAGAAAGAAATGTGTGGAGGAAAAGACGATTGCCCACAAGCATTTGCGAAAGCGTGGAAAGATCATAATAAAGGTAAATGATTATAATAAAAAAAATCTGGTCTTTCCTAAAGTCTTATTGGTATATACCTGTTCTCATAATAGTCGCTTTAGTTTTTCGATCTAAAGAAAACAAGATTGAGGAGATTATCAAAGCTGCTGATGATTCTCACAAGAAACAATTAGATGCAATCGAAGTAGCCGAATTAAATAAAAAGAAAGAGAAAGAGTGGATCGATAAAGAATACGACAACGCAATTAAAAAAATTGAAGAAAAGTATTCCAAAGAAAATAAGACGCTAGACAAGAAAGAAAAGAAATTTGTCAAGTCTGTTATAAAAGAGTGGACTGATGATCCCGATCAGATGGCAGAGAGAATTACATTAGAGTTTGGATTTGAATATGAGCCTAAAAAAAACAATAGCAATACTGATTAGTATTATTTTTATTTCCTCGTCGGTCATAGCTAATGCCCAAACAACCACAAGCACAAGTGCGAAATTTACTTTTTTAAACGAAGGTGATGTTGCACCATTCACGGGAACACTATTCTCAATAGAGGCAACCGCAAAGCTATTGGCAGAAAAAGCACGAGCAGAACAAGAGTGCAAATTAAAAGTAAAATATGAGACGGACACCCTACAGGCAAAATGCACGAGAGACAACGATTTACTTTCTAGCGAACTCAAGATAGAGAAAAGGAAATACAATATTATTGTTGCAGCTCAAGATGAGGAAATCTTACGCTTACAAAAAATTGCAACTGATGTTGGAGATTATGATATACTGTGGTTTGGTGGTGGAATAGCAGTGGGAATGATTACATCAATCGCAATCTTTTTCGCCGCTAGCGAAATAGTAAAGAGATGAAAGATCCCGATCATCTTATAAAAGTTGAGAAAGCCATACAAGAGAAGTATGGCGACGAAGCAATACAAAATCCTAAAAATAATTGGGATAAAGAAAAAGAAAAAGATTACCTATCTCAAATCAAAGAGATGTCCAGAAAAGAGAAGACCAAAGAGAAGGTTGAGGTTGATGGTGTTTTACTGCCCAAGAAACTATTTATAAAAGAATCAGAACGCACTTGCCCAGTATGTAATATTTATTCTTTCAAGGCGAAAGACGATCTTTATATGTCAAAGTTTATGTGCTGTTTCCGGTGTTATATTGTAAACGTTGAAGGACGCGAAGAAAAATGGCTAGAAAAGTTAGACTTACAAGATCCGAACTAAAGAGTTTTATTTCCGAAGAAATCCACTTCCTTAAAGAAGGGGAATTTTCTAAAACACTTGCACAAGCTAAAGCGAAGGATGAAGAAGAGTCAGAAGAGGAAGATTCGTCTTCGGATCAAAAAGATAAAGATAAAAAAGATGACGATCAAGAAGACGACAAAAAAGACGACAAAAAAGATGACGATCAAAAAGACGAGAAAAAAGACCTTCGTGGCTTGAAGCAATTAAAACCAGGAACTATCCAGACTGCACTCAATCAATTGCGGAATCAAGGAATTGATTCGAAGAAGTTCCGAGAAGCCATCATCAAAGCAATCAAAACTATTCATAAAAAAGCTGGCCCACAAAGAAAGAATTTTGCCAAAGAAGATGCACCCGTCATACAGAGAATTGGCAAAGAAGTAATAAAGATCTTATCTGGGGATTTTAGTAATCTTGTGAAGGAATCCAAGCAAAATTATTATGTTTCACCAGCAGCTTACGAAGTTATACAATCGCTAGCTAAAGAAAAAAAATCAATCAAACTATCTATTAAGAGGAATAAAAAATAATGGCTGAAAAAAAATCAAATGTCCTAGAAATTATCCAAGGTATCCAACAAGCGGCTGCAAACGCTTTTGACGGTGCGCTTGATGAAAATGGAGAACCACTCAAGGTTGGTCTTCAAAGAGAGGAGGGTCATCCAATTCTCGATAAGAGAGTCATGGATGGATTTGGTGTAACCTTTCACGGTAATATGCTCACCATCAAATATCAGGGTGAAGTCACTTTGCGTGAGGTCTACAAGGGTGATTATGAAGGAGAGATTGAACAACGACTCCAAGATATTGCCAACTTTCTAAAGAAGGAATATAAAAAGATCACAGGCAACGGTCTTACGTTGACTAAACCAAAAGACAGTGAACCTCATATGATTGTTCAAACTACGAGCAAGGTAAGGTCTTGGGTCCAAGCCCAGCAAGAATATAAGATTGGCGGAATCCCAGATGAACCCGAACTAGGACACACTGTAGAAGAACGCTTGGATACGAGCATCAAGAATTGGCTTGGCCTTGGAAAAGATAAATTCCCAAAAACCAAGAAGCCAGAAAATGTTTCAGGAAAACGAGATCTAGAGCCTCGCGACTAATTGTAATGTATGTCACAATATCTTTCTAAAAAAGAACTTGTCCGAGAACTTGTTAAGTGCGGCAAAGATCCTGTTTATTTTATAGACAATTATTGTAAGATTGCTCACCCTCAACGTGGGCAAATTCCATTTAAGACTTGGGACTTCCAAAAAGATTTACTACAAAAGTTTAACGATTATCGTAACAACGTTATTTTAAAATCCCGTCAAATGGGTATTTCAACAATTACCGCTGCATATGTTTCGTGGATGCTTCTTTTTCATCGTGATAAAAATGTTCTTGTTATTGCAACTAAATTTAGTACAGCAGCCAATCTTGTAAAAAAAGTAAAAGCGATGATCAAATTATTACCTCCTTGGTTTGATCAGATCGCCAAAATTGCCATTGATAATCGTTCATCATTTGTTTTGAGTAACGGTTCTGAAATTAAAGCAACGTCCACATCGGCTGATGCTGGTCGCTCTGAAGCACTCTCATTGTTAGTGATTGACGAAGCCGCCCATATCGATGGCTTCAGTGAATTATGGACAGCACTTCAACCTACAATGGCAGCGGGCGGTCGTTGTATTGCCTTGTCTTCTCCTAATGGGGTGGGCAACTGGTTTCATAAAACTTATGTTTCTGCACAAGCTGGCGAAAATGATTTTCACCCCACGATCCTTCATTGGACATTACACCCGGAAAGAGATCAAGCCTGGTTCGATGAAACAACTAGAAACCTTTCGCGCCGTAAAGTTGCACAAGAGTATGAGTGCAACTTTAATGCTTCAGGCGAAACAGTTATTCACCCGGATAATTTAAATAAGATGGCACTAGCTTGTCGCAGTCCAGAACACCAAACAGGTTTTGATAGAAACTTTTGGATCTGGGAACAATATGATCCAGATAACAAGTATCTATTAGTTGGTGATGTTTCACGAGGCGATGGCGCTGATTATTCAGTGTTTCACATTTTTAATACAAACACGATGGTTCAGGTTGCCGAATATCGAGGCAAACCTACGACTGATTTGTTTGCGAGGATTTTATTTGATGCTGGAAAAGAATATGGAAATGCGATGCTGGTTGTTGAAAACAACAATATCGGTTTCTCGGTATTGGAAAAGCTCATTGATGCCGGTTATCCAAATTTATATTACTCTACTAAAGGAACTCATCAATATGTTGAACAATATGAAGCCGAGCAAATTTCTAACTCTGTTCCAGGCTTCACCACTTCACAAAAGACACGACCGCTCATCGTCGCCAAGTTAGAAGAATTCGTTCGCAACGAACTAATTACTATAAATTCGGAGAGGACTTATCAAGAACTAAAAACCTTTGTATGGAAAAACGGAAGACCAGAAGCACAGCGAAGCTACAATGACGACCTAGTTATGGCTCTGGCTATAACTTGTTGGATTAGAGATACGGTCTTACAGGAGAATACCCGCGACTTACAATTTAAGAGGGCAACACTGAACGCGATGATTGTATCAAACACAAAACTAAATACTACAATACCCGGCATGACCGGCTACAAAAGTGTGGAAAGTAGTGATAGAATACAAGAAGCTAAAAAACTTTATGAAGACTTCGGCTGGATTATAAAAGGATAGAAATGGAAAATAAAAGAAACCCCAACAATGATCAGAACCCATTGTACCGCGCACTAACTAGACTCTTATCTGGTCCTATTACTGATCGGCGAAAGCAAAACCCACGTCAGCTTAAGCGCCGTCAGTTGAATAAATATAGTTTTACATCTCCTGGTGGTTTGAGCTTTAAAAAGCAAACTCATAATCCTTTTGATAATTTTAGAACAGCCGCATATCAAAACGTCAACCGAGCAGAGCGATATATTGATTTTGATCAAATGGAATACATGCCCGAGATTGCTTCAGGGTTAGACATCTATGCAGATGAAATGACCACCTCGTCAGCAATTCAAAAACTACTTCTAATCAATTGTCCCAACGAAGAAATCAAAGAGATATTATCACAACTGTTTTATGATGTTTTGAATATTGAGTTTAATATTTTTGGATGGTGTCGATCAATGTGCAAATTTGGGGATATGTTTCTATATCTTGATATTAACGAAGAATTGGGAATCACCAACGTCATTGGACTTCCGTCTATGGAAGTAGAAAGAATGGAGGGTGAAGATAAAACAAACCCCAACTATGTTCAATTCCAATGGAACAGTGGTGGCCTTACTTTTGAGAATTGGCAAATAGGACATTTCCGAATTTTAGGAAACGATAAATATGCTCCTTATGGAACTTCTGTTTTGGAGCCTTGCCGACGCATTTGGAGACAACTACAACTATTAGAAGATGCGATGATGGCTTATCGTGTTGTGCGCTCACCCGAGCGACGTGTTTTTTATGTGGATGTTGGTGGAATTCCTGAAAAGGAAATTGAACAGCATATGCAACGCATTGTAACACAGATGAAAAGAAATCAAGTTATTGATTCTCAAACTGGTCGTGTTGATTTGCGCTACAACCCCATGAGCACCGATGAAGATTATTTTATCCCTGTTCGCGGAGGAGCTTCTAATACGAGAGTTGAAAGTCTTCCAGGCGGAACTTACACGGGTGATGTGGACGATGTAAAATATTTGCGTGATAAACTATTTTCTGCGTTGAAAGTCCCACCATCATACCTTACGCAATCAGATGAAGGTGGTGACGAAAAAACTACCCTTGCACAAAAGGACGTGCGTTTTGCCAGAACAATACAAAGGCTTCAAAGAAGTGTGGTATCAGAACTGGAAAAGATTGCGGTTGTTCATTTGTATACACTAGGCTTCAAAGGAAAGGATTTATTATCTTTCAAGCTACATCTCAATAGCCCTTCTAAAATTGCTGAACTTCAGGAACTAGAGCATTGGAGAACGAAATTCGAAATTGCTGGTGCTGCGACTGAAGGATACTTTAGCAAACAGTGGGTAGCAAAGAATCTTCTCAATCTATCTGATGAAGAAATTGTTCGCAACCAGCGTGAAATGTTTTACGACAAGAAATTTGAAGCGATGCTTGAGGGCGCGGCTGAAGAAGGCGGCGGAGATGAAGGCGGCGGCGACGACCTTGGTGGAGATCTTGGCGGAGACGATCTTGGTGGAGATCTCGGTGGCGAAGACGACGCCGGGGAAGACGATGGCGGCGAAGACGAAACACTATTGGCTGAACCGGGGAAGCGTAATGATATGAAGTGGAGAACTCAAAACCCAAAGCCACACCATACACCAAAGGATAAAGGAAAAGCATACATACCAGAAAAGCACGATGATCGAGAAGAAGCCGGAAGAAGAAAAAACATGATGGGGAAAGTGGCTTCCGAGATGGGAAAGAATACACAAAGAAATGTTTTCCCAGGTCTTGACGGATTTAAGCAACAATACAAAGGGATAAAGGAAAATACCGAAACTAATTATACTGAGGACTCCAAGGTAGAAAACGAAGTTTTAAGTAATAGTAGAGAAGTCAAACAAATTATTGAGAATTTGGAGAAAAGAGAAGAAGCAAAAAATGGTAAAATTTAAACACAACAAGAAAAAGAATAGTGCTTTTTTATATGAGGCTCTGGTTCTAGAACTAACAAAAGCAATCTTGAAAAAAGATGAGAGTTCAAAAACAAAAATAGCATCTCTGATAAAAGAATCTTTTAGGTTTGATACATCTCTCCATCAAGAATTGAAACTATATCATTCGCTGACAAAAACTCAAAATGCTCACCCCCGCACGGCAGAGAGAATATTATCGGAAGTGCTTAAGCAGAGAGAGGTTATTGATAAGAAACGACTATTATCGGAACAAAATAAACTAGTTCGCAAAATCAAGAAGATGCTTCCAGAAGACACTTTCAATAATTTTGTTCCTAACTATAAATCTCTTGCTACTATTTATCAAATCTTTAATCAACGTAGTACCATAAAAACAAAAGTTCTATTAGAGAACCAGATCATAAAAGGAATGATTTTGTCCGAAGGTAAGGGCAAAGATCAAATGGTTCCTATTGACAACTTGGTATATAAGACTTTTACTAAAAAGTTTAATGCTGAATACTCGGGTGAACTCCTGAAAGAACAGAAGGAACTATTATCTAAATTTGTTTCTTCCTTTGTGGACAACGGTCTTCGTCTAAAGTTATATTTGAACGAGGAGATATCTAGACTGAAAAAGGATTTGAAAAAATCTTTAATGATGGAAGAAATTATAAGTGATGCGGCTATGACAAAAAAGGTTCAAGCCATAATAGAATCCTTAGAAGAATTTAAAAACGAAGAACCAAAAAAGGAAATGATACAAAAAGTGATCAAGGTACAAGGTTTGATACATGAGATAAAATCCGATGGCGTCAATTAAAATAAATGTTACTCCTGATGCCTTGAGCGCAGAAGAAATCAAAGAAGAAAGTGAAACACACCCACAGATTTCTTTGATTGCTCGTAAGACCGTTGATGGAAAAATTATGGTTTTGGATCATAAGGACTTGGATATTGTTATTGACCATGCAAACAAGAAGATCATTACATTTCCAAAAAACGAAATGAGTGATGAAGTCTACCAGATTCAAAATAATTATTTTAATTACCTGTCACAAAAAGGTGTCGTTGAAAGATCATCAGTCCATGCTGGTGATGTATACGCCAGTATTCAAGGGAATTACCCCGAAGCCATCGACGAGGGTGTAGATGCTACACAAGTCGTGCTTCTTTCTACTTATCAATTCATAGAACAAGAAAGACCAAAGTTTGAAGCAGAAGAAAGATACGAAGAAGAAATTGACGATTGGTATACAGAGCCCGACGCAGAGGATTCGACTGCACTTGGAGAAGTTCCCGAGTCACCAGACAAGGGCTCAATCAGTCCCAATAATCCTTGGACATATTATTCCGGCTATTATTCATGAGCCTATTCTATTTTGTTTTAGCCTCCTATGGATTAACACAACTCCTAGTATATGCTAAAATATTTGACAAAATCAGACCATCATATCATTTGTTCCATTGTCCCATGTGTATGGGGTTTCATGTCGGATGGTTTTTGTGGGCGATAAACGGACAAACAGAACTATTTACTTATGAATATTCTATAACCACAGCACTTATTTTGGGGTGCGTGAGTTCTGGAACTTCATATGTTGGAAATATGATCTTTGGTGATCAAGGAATAAATTTTAAAATGTGGGGTGAAAAATAATGTTAGAAAATCTATGGACAAGCAAATCTCGTATGCTTCGACCAGTGCGTCGATGCAAATCAGGGTGCATAGTCACGCGGGTTGCGCCCGCTTTTTATAATGAATGGAGATAAGAAATGATTGATGACGAACAAGAGCCAGATGTAAACGAAGAAATTGATGCTGGTGAAATTGAAGAAGCAAAACCGGAAGAAGAAATAAAAGCCGAACTAATCACAGAAGCAGACGCTTTTAGTTTACCAAGTGATGAGCCAGTAACTAGTACCTCTTTTGAAACTTTTGATGCTGAAGACTTTGGGTTTATTGAGCACTATGGTGAGGAAATCACAGTCCAGCATGATGAGCAACTGCCCGAGAATGAAGCGGTGTCTGCTTTGAATTGTGCCTTTATTGGTGTTGGTGGTGCTGGTGGAAAACTAGCGAAAGCATTTTTAGATTTAGGATTCAATAAAACACTACTCCTAAATACTACTGAAAAGGATCAGCCGGAAGGTGTAGATCCAGACCATTTGATTCTAATCCCTGATGCTGATGGCGTAGCCAAAAATGTCGCTTATGGAAAGAAAGTATTTAGCGAAAACAGCGCAGTTGTTGAAGACGCTATTCGAACCAAGCTTGGCAAAGTGGATTGGATTTTTGTTTTGGCTGGTGGAGGTGGAGGCACCGGAAGTTCCTGCGTAGAGCTTCACGAAGTTTTTGAGCGATATCTAAGTTCAGTCCAAGCCGAAGGAAAAGTGGTATATATCATATCTTGGCCTACTGCGCAAGAATCTCTCAACCACACTATCTCTAAAAATGCACTATCCCTAGCCAATGATGTAGCACCACACCCTCATATTCTTATTGATAATGAGAGACAGACACAACTACTTCGTGGAAAGGTTGGTATTCTAAATATGTATCCCGTAGCGAACTCTACATTTGCTAAGTTGTTTCATCAAGTTTTAAAACTAGCTTCAGAAAAATCTTATGTTCAGACCTTTGATTCAAAAGATCTTGGGCGCTGCTTAGGAACCGAGGGAAGGATGTTCTTGGGCTCTACTATGATAGCAAATCCAGCAGATCCTAAGCTTGGCGCTGCCATTTATCAAAATTGTATTAAGCGTTCTCCGTGTCCGATGCCAAAAGGCAAGTCTGTTACAGGAACGATGCTACTAATTATTACACCGGAGATGGCAACAGATCCAGAGATTAGCAAACATTTAGACGCAGCCGTGTCTTATGTTGGTGGAAGATGCGAAACCTTGTTTTCTGGGGTATATATCAAAGAGAACTTACCAGGTCTTGTTGCGGTCTTATCGGTTAACGGATTAGACGGGAGATAATAAAATGAGCAAGTACCTTCTTAGAGAATATTATGAATTGTGCGCTGGCGGAGTCTGTGAAGATTTATTGACAGAGGCGGAAAAGATACAAGTTAAGAATGGTGCAACTTTCTTATCAGGAATTATGCAGAGAGTAGATGAGCAAAACGGTAATGGTCGTGTCTATCCTAAACCAATCTTAGAAAGAGAAGTCAAAAACTATATGAAGACAGTCAAGGAGAACCGGGCTTGTGGAGAATTAGATCATCCAGAAGATTCAGTTGTCAATCTTAAAAATGCTTCTCATATGGTTACTGATTTGTGGTGGGAAGGTAAAGACTTGAAAGGAAAAATTAAAGTATTATCTACACCAGCAGGAAAAATTTTAGAATCTTTGGTGAATGATGGTGTTACTTTGGGAATTTCATCTCGGGCTTTGGGGTCTGTTCACGAAAGCCAAGGGAAAACGATTGTAGAAGAAGATCTTCAGTTGATATGTTTTGATATAGTTTCTGAACCCTCAACGCAAGGTGCATTTATGAGTCTTACCGAATCAAAAATAAAACAACCATATTCAAAGGCTGATCGAATCAATAGAATACTGAACGATATTATAGGAGACTAAAGAGATGAAACTATCACGAGAAGATTTAGAACGAATGATCAAAGAAGAAACGGAAGATCTATTAGGAGAAAAAGCAAACCCCGACGAGTTCGATCCAGTACGCTTCCCGCTGAAATTATCTGATGTAGATCCCGCTGCGGCTGAAGTTGCCGTAACTCATGGTCATTCAAAGTTTGATCAAGATCCTACCGATGACGAAATTAATGTGGACTACAAACCAAGTGGAGTGGCAGCAGTTCAAGATTTAAGTCCTTCTCAATCTAGCATGAATATTGGTAAAGCCATGACATTTGTCTTACATATGATTGATCCTACAAGTAAAATGGAAGCGGGCGGCGATCTTGGCGCTTTCATTAGTAGTGATAAATATATCATGGATGGACATCATAGATGGATTGCTACAGCGATGGTTGATCCATCTCAATCGGTTGGTGGTTATGATGTTGACTTTCCAGGTGAACAACTTGTTGCGGTTTTAAATGCGATGACAAAGGGTCAGTTTCAAGTGATGAAAGGGAAACCAGCTTCGGGCGGTTTTGAACAATTTAAGGAAAAACCTATTAGAGATATGTTAACATCAATGGCAAAGGGAGGAATCAGTCAAGACACAGTACCAGACACCTTCAAGGGATGGCAAGGACGAACCCCGGAACAAGTAATGAAGCTCTTACAAGATTGGACAGGCAAACAAGGTGAAGATGCAGTTGAGTCTGCGGTTACAAAAATGGTTAATAATCTTGGAGGAATTAATATGTCAACTCCAAGTTGGGCACCAGAACGACCTGATATGCCAGTAATCGATGAACCTGATATTCCAGCCGCAGTAAATGCTCTTGAGAAGGGACATGTTGATGTTAGTCCTCCCTGGGGAAAACCTGAAGAAGATCCCGTTGGTCAACCTCCCGTCGCAGAATCACGCAACCTTATGTCAATTTCTAAAGAAAGACTACAAGAAATCATTAAAGAAGAGATTGATAATCGAAAGAAGATGATGTGAAAAAAATAAATATTAAATGATATTATTGGAGAAAAATAATGGCTGAAAAGCGTATAAAACGATTACAAAATTTAATCGATGAAATTGATGCCGAAGAGCTTGTTATCTTGGATGCCCAATTTGCCACAGATGAAGCATCCAGACGATTATTAAAGTGGGGCAATCGGAATGTTGAAGATGAAATTGAACAACTTAAATCTGAAATTGATTCCTTAAGCGATGCTATGTTAAAAATACAAGGGAAAGATTACCTGATCGGAAAAACTAATGAACTCAGAGAATTAAAAAATGAAAAAAAACTTCGGGATGAAATATGAAAAAATCAGAGTTGAAGGAAATCTTAAAGCCCCTTATTAAAGAATGTATTCGTGAGGCTATTTTTGAAGAAGGTGTTCTGTCCGGTCTTATAACTGAAGTGGCGCAGGGATTAGGAAATATTAATCCAGCACCACAGTTGCAACAAGTCGCCCAACCCACAATAACAAAAAAACAACAACAAAGCCAAAGTATTATCGAAGCAAAGAATCAGCTCAAGGAAGTGAAAGACTCGCTACAGAAAGCAACTGGATTACATGGAATTTTTGAGGGAACAAAGCCAATGCCGTCAAGCGGTGGAGGTCAGTCTAACAAATATGGGGCTTTGCGAGATAAAGACCCGAGTGATGCTGGTGTAAATATTGATGGTCTAGTAAAGATGACTGGGGGCTGGTCCCACCTAACAAAATAAGAAGAAGCAAATGGAAATAAAAATTAGAAGAAATGAAACCACCGAAAACTTAATCAAGAGGTTTACTCGCAAGATGAAAAAAGAAAATATAATTGAAGAATATCTCGAAAGGCGTTACTACAAGAAACCATCAGAAAAAAGACGTGAGAAACATCAACGTCGCCTAATTGAAATTGAACGGCAAAAGAAAAAAGAACAACAATCAAATGATTATTGAGACTATTTAAGGAAAGAGGAATATAAAAATGTCTTATCAATATAAAGCAGGAATAGGTGATGTAGGATCTTATCAGGTCGCCGGTCGTCCTTATCTCACTGGTTCTACTTCTCTAGCCCCCGGAGTAGAAGATCAGATAGTGTTTCCGACCGTAGCCAAGGCGGTTACAATTATCAACGCTGACCCGGACACAATGAACAATGATGCGATACGCATTCACTATAACTCGACATCATCAGCAGGGAATGTAATTAGCGGACTTCACTTTGTAACGCTTGGCTTTGCGAGAGATTCTTTTACTTTTACACTAAAGTGCAAAGAGATTTTTATTTCTGCACCAGCCACAAATGTAGATCCCACCGGCTATCAACTCATAGCGGAATTGACGGGAATTGATGATAGTCAAATGCCCCCCTTGACGGGTTCAGGTTTGACGGACTAGAGGAGAACTTAAGTGGCTAGCGGATTTAAACCATCACCCAATGTAACAGTAGGGAACACATATGCTTCGGGGTCATCTCACGAATTCACTGGTAGTGTTAATATTACTGGTAGTTTAACTCTTAATGGTGATGCTATTACTGGTGGTGGTGGTAGCCCTCTTACTGTTAAAGAAGTCGGTGGCGTACCTAACGTTCCTAATGTAACTACCATCAATGTTAGTAACGGGACTTTGACCGACAATACTGGTGGCGAAGTTACGATCACTACTGGCGGCGGAGGTGGAACCGGCGATGTTACTGGTCCCGCTTTATCTACTGATAATGCGATTGCAAGATATGATTTAGCTACTGGCAAAATAATACAAAACTCGGGAGTCACAATTGACGACTCAAATAATATTGATGGAGCAATCACGATTACAACAATCGATGTTTCCGCATCCTCAAACATTTCTGCCAGCTCATTTTATGG